>ERZ791720.732-NODE-732-length-15104-cov-3.55472_pt1 | contig 15104 bp, 10 predicted proteins | sample MGYA00510048_ERZ791720 | MGnify/ENA primary metagenome ERZ791720 (study PRJEB30046, sample SAMN00715142) | human gut metagenome | study: EMG produced TPA metagenomics assembly of the A metagenome-wide association study of gut microbiota in type 2... | reverse complement strand
GGCACCAAGCCGCAATTGATAACTGGCAATGGACGGATTTCATGATGATAGTCAGGTAGTCAAAGTTGTTTAAATCTATCCCTAAAAACATGTACGTCTTTCCGTAAAAACATGTACATGTTTTTCAGAAAACACGTACGTCTTTTTTTCAAAGGTTCGTCAGACTCGATTTTTCTATGTACATTTGCGTGTTATAAAAGAATTATTGAGAAACTATTTATGGCAAAGAAGACAACAACAACGAAGCAAAATCATACAGAACCGAGCTGGTTCGCAGCCTTGAAGACTTTTTTTACAAATGAACGGACCCGTTTCATTACAGGTTTGATTATCTCTATACTAACCATTTACGTAGGGCTTGCCTTGATTTCGTTTTTCTTTACAGGAGCTGCCGATCAAAGCAAAATAGAGAATGTTCCTTTAGGTGATTTATTGATCAATCGAGGATCGGTAGAGAATTGGACGGGCGTACGCGGGGCGTATTTGTCTGATCTGTTGATGAATCGTTGGTTCGGTATCTCTTCTTTTATGATCCTCTTTTTCTTGGGATCGGTTGGGGCGAAACTCATGAACTTAAATAAAGTATCCTTGTTGAGGCGTTTTTTGTTTAGCGCTTCGGCGTTGATCTGGGGATCTGTGTTTTTTGCTTTTATATTTATCAAGGGATATGAGGATACGTTTATTTATCTAGGCGGTCAACACGGATATTACATCTCGGAGATGTTTATTACCAATATCGGAATCCCCGGTACGATCTTGCTTTTATTAGGCTCATTCTTAATCATCGCTATTTTTACCAGTAAGAAGACAATCCCGTTCTTACAGCGCGTATTTTCTTTAGGTTGGGTGAAAGATCGTTTGAAACGTGAAGGCGAGGTAGATGTCGATCAGACGGAAAAGGAGGATAATGTAATTCCTCGCTCTAAGCCTGTCGTAGAGCAACCGGATGAACAACCGGAAATGGATGAGTATGAGGAGTTCGATACGGAGGCTGAATTGTTGAAAGCCGAAGGGAAAGAAAACCGTAAAACAGTACCGGAATATAAGAACGAAGAGGTCGCTGTTGCTGATGATTTAGTAGTTACGATCGCTCAAGGTGACGACGATCCGATAAATGAAAAGACAGATGAGATAAATACCCCGGAGTCAGAGGATGAGGAGGATGCCGGATTTACGGTGGAAGTTGCCGCCGGTAATGATGAGACCTACGATGCCTCGGCCTTGGGTACGTATGATCCCCGTTTGGATCTTTCCCGTTATGTATTCCCTACCTTGGACTTGCTGAAAGCGTATGATAGTGGGAGCATGGAGATCAATCGGGACGAATTGGCGGAAAACCAACGCTTGATCAAGCAAGCCTTGGAAGATTTCAATATAAAGATCGCTTCGATCAAAGCGACAGTCGGACCTACGGTTACGCTTTATGAGATTGTACCCGAGGCGGGTGTCCGTATTTCTAAGATCAAGAACTTGGAGGATGATATCGCCTTGAGTTTATCCGCTTTGCAGATCCGTATTATCGCCCCGATGCCCGGAAAGGGAACGATCGGTATCGAGGTGCCGAATAAGAATCCTCAGACGGTATCGATGCAATCTGTTATCGCTTCACGCCGATTCGTTGAGGGTAAGTATGAGTTGCCTGTGGCGATGGGTAAGACGATTACGAACGAGGTGTTCATGTTCGATCTTTGTAAGACACCGCATCTATTGGTAGCCGGTGCTACGGGACAAGGTAAGTCTGTCGGTCTAAATGCGATCATCACTTCCTTATTATATAAGAAGCATCCATCGGAGTTGAAATTCGTGATGGTAGACCCGAAAATGGTTGAGTTTAGTATCTATTCCAAGATAGAACGTCATTATCTGGCGAAACTTCCGAATGCGGAGAAGCCGATCGTTACGGAGCCAGCTGACGCTGTCGCTACATTGAACTCGTTGGTGATCGAGATGGAAGACCGGTACCGTTTACTGGTGAACGCGAATGTTCGTAATATAAAGGAATACAACGCTAAGTTTATCGAACGGCGGTTGAACCCGCAGAAGGGACATCGCTTCTTACCCTATATTGTGGCAGTGGTGGATGAGTTTGCCGACTTGATCGCGGTGGCCGGACGTGAGATCGAGTTGCCTATCTCTCGTATTGCGGCGAAGGCACGTGCGGTAGGTATCCATATGATCTTGGCTACGCAACGCCCGGATACAAAGGTGATTACCGGTACGATCAAGAGTAACTTTCCGAGCCGTATTGCCTTTAAGGTTGCTTCTATGATCGATTCACGTACGATTCTGGATGCTCCGGGCGCTAACCGTTTGATCGGACGGGGCGATATGTTGATTGTCGTGGCGGGACAAGAGCCGGTTCGTGTGCAATGCGCTTTTGTAGATACGCCCGAGGTGGAGGATATCGTGGATTATATCGGTGAGCAGGCTGGCTTCCAAACCGCTTATCTGCTTCCGGACTATGTACCGGAAGGGGGAGAGGCATCGACTTCGGGAGCTGTCGATTTATCAGATCGAGACCCCTTATTTGACGAGGCGGCTCGCTTGATCGTGATTCAGCAACAAGGTTCTACTTCTTTGATCCAGCGTAAATTCGCTATCGGTTATAATCGTGCCGGACGTTTGATGGATCAATTGGAGGCTGCCGGTATTGTTGGCCCGTTTGAGGGAAGTAAGGCACGTCAAGTATTGGTGCAAGATGAGTATTCGTTGGAGCAAGTATTAAATGCTTTGAAATAAATATGAGAAGAGAACATAAAATAAGAGTGTGGCGGTGTATCGCGTTTGTCGGATTATTCTTGTGTTTCCTGTTGGGGTTAGGAGTGGGGGCGCATGCCCAGAACGCGAATGATATCTTGGGGAAGGCTGCTGCTGCTTATGAGAATTCGAACGGGATAAGCGCTTCTTTTACGATGTTTACCCGTTCTGCCGGTCAAAATGCGGGAGAGAGTTTTGAGGGAACCATCCAGATGAAAGGTGATAAGTTTACATTAGTCACGCCGGATGCGCTTACTTGGTTTAATGGTACGACGCAATGGACGTATGTGGAACGGAACGATGAGGTGAACGTGACGAATCCTACGGGAGAGGAGTTACAATTTACGAATCCTGCTCTTTTATTAAATAGTTATAAGAAAGGATTCACGGCAACATATAAAGGCGAGAGTACGGCACCGAACGGAAAAGCCGCTTACGATGTGGAATTGACACCGAAGAAAAAAGGGGATATCGTGAAAGTGGAGTTGCAAATCGAGAAATATTCAAATTTCCCGGCTCGTATCACGGTTACTTCTAAAAACGGCGTTAGCAGTACGATCCAGATCAGCCAATTGAAAACAGGTATAAACCAACCGGATCGTTTTTTTGTTTTTAACGAAGGGGATTATCCGGACGTAGAGGTGATAGACCTTCGATAATAGAGAATTGAAAATTGATAATTAATACTTAGATACTATGAGCGATTCAGTGAATGAGAAAGTACGTTGCCTTATTATAGGCTCGGGTCCAGCAGGTTATACGGCAGCGATTTATGCTTCCCGTGCAAATTTATCTCCGGTGCTTTATGAAGGAATACAGCCGGGGGGACAATTAACAACAACTACGGAGGTGGAGAATTTCCCGGGATATCCGGACGGTATAACCGGTCCTGAGTTAATGGAAGATTTAAAAAAACAAGCCGTCCGTTTTGGTGCGGATATCCGTTTCGGTATCGCTACCGCCGCTGATTTGGGTGAGGCTCCTTATAAAATTACGATTGATGGTGAGAAAGTGATCGAGACGGAGACTTTGATTATCGCTACGGGTGCTTCCGCGAAGTATCTGGGTCTTCCGGATGAGCATAAATATGCGGGTATGGGTGTATCCGCTTGCGCTACTTGCGATGGTTTCTTCTATCGTAAAAAGACGGTAGCGGTAGTGGGTGGTGGAGATACGGCCTGTGAGGAAGCGATTTACTTGGCTGGTTTGGCGAAGCAGGTTTACTTGATCGTGCGTAAACCCTATTTGCGTGCTTCAAAAGTAATGCAAGAACGTGTCTTCAAGACTCCGAATATCACGGTACTTTTCGAGCATAATACCTTAGGTTTGTTTGGAGAGAATGGCGTGGAGGGTGCTCATTTGGTAAAACGTATGGGAGAGCCGGATGAGGAGAAAGTGGATATCGCTATCGATGGTTTCTTCTTGGCGATTGGCCATAAACCTAATTCGGATATCTTCAAGCCATGGATAGATACGGACGAGATCGGTTATATCGAGACAGTTCCGGGAACTCCCCGAACGAAAGTTCCGGGTGTGTTTGCTGCTGGAGATGTCGCTGATCCCCATTATCGTCAAGCTATTACCGCTGCGGGAAGTGGTTGTAAGGCTGCTATCGAGGCTGAACGTTATTTATCAGAGATCGGAAAATAGTTGACAGTTGACAATTGATAGTTGACAGTTGCGACAAGCGGTATTTAACTGTCAACTGTCACTTGTCAACTATCAACTGTCACTTGTCATTTGTCAACTAATTTAATTTCCATGAATTTAAAATCTACTCTTCTTTTGCTACTTTGCCTGATGATGGCAGGAATGGTAGCGGCAAAGGATAACACGAAAGTGATCGCCCATCGGGGGTATTGGAAAACGGAGGGCTCTGCTCAGAACTCTATCCGTTCTTTGGAACGTGCCAGCGAGATTGGTGCCTATGGCTCGGAATTCGACGTACATCTTACGGCGGACAATGTGCTGGTAATATTCCATGATAATGATATCCAAGGAAAACATATTCAATCCTGTACTTATGATGAATTGAAAGATTTGCAATTGAGCAACGGCGAAAAGCTCCCTACTTTAGAGCAATATTTGAAACGTGCGAAGAAATTGAAGAATGTCCGGTTAGTTTTAGAACTGAAAGCTCATGAGACCCCGGAACGCAACCGTGAGGCTGCTAAAGCTGTTGTAGATATGGTGAAGCGTATGAAATTAGCGAAACGTACGGATTATATATCTTTTAATATGGATGCTTGTAAAGAATTCATCCGTCTATGTCCGAAATCTGAGGTTTCTTATCTGAATGGAGAATTATCCCCGATGGAATTGAAAGAGCTTGGTTTTACAGGATTAGACTACCATTATAAAGTCTTGCAATCTCATCCGGATTGGGTGAAGGATTGTAAAGTCCTAGGCATGACTTCGAATGTCTGGACCGTAGATGACCCTAAATTAATGGAAGAGATGATCGATCTGGGAGTCGATTTTATTACGACTGATTTACCGGAAGAGACTCAAAAAATACTACATTCGCGGGCTCAATAAGGCATTATAAAGATGAGAAAGTTTTGTCTGTTGCTTATCCTGTCGCTGGCTTTACCCGTTTTTTGTCTGTTACAAGCGGTAGAGCCTCCCAAAAAGGAAATTCGTGCGGTTTGGTTGACTACGGTTTATGGTCTGGATTGGCCTCATAAACCGGCTACTACCGAGGCGGGACGAAAAGCCCAGCAACAGGCATTGCTTGATATCTTGGACCGGCTTCAAGAAGCGAATTTTAATATGGTCTTCATTCAGGCTCGCTTGAGGGGAGACGTGATGTATCGTTCGGCTATCGAACCAGTCAGTAAGACATTCTCCGGTAAGTATGGAGAATTACCGGGATATGATCCACTCGCTTTTGTCGTTGATGAATGCCATAAGCGGGGAATGGAATGCCATGCGTGGTTCGTGACTTTCCCGTTGGGAACGGAAAAAAGCGTGAAGGAGCAAGGAAAGCTTTCCGTGGTTAAAAAGAAACCAAAACTCTGCAAACGGCATAATGGAGAGTGGTATTTGGACCCCGGCGTACCGGAGACCGCTGATTATATATTATCCTTAGTCAAGGAGATCGTGAATGGCTATGATATAGATGGTATCCATTTCGATTATATCCGCTATCCCGAAGAGGCGAAAACATTCCCGGATAAAGCGCTGTATAATAGATCCGGTAAGAAAAAGTCTTTGGCAGACTGGCGTAGGGAGAATATCAACCGGATGGTTTACCGTATTTACGATTGGGTAAAGCAAACGAAACCTTGGGTACAGGTGAGCAGTTCGCCACTCGGGAAATATAATCGTATTGAACGGGTACCTAACGCGGGTTGGACCGCTTACGAAAGTGTCTTCCAAGACCCGAAGATGTGGATGCAACAAGGTAAACAAGATATGATTGTTCCGATGATGTATTACCTGCATAAGAATTTCTTTCCTTTCGTGGATAATTGGGTGGATAATTGTAACGGGCGTTTGGTCGTACCCGGCTTGGGAGCTTATCGGATGGACAAGAGTGAGGCGGACTGGGCCGTGAATGATATAACGGACCAGATCGATTATAGCCGTTATTACGGAGGAGCCGGCTGTGCGTTCTTTCGTTGTGGAAATGTCCTGTATAATGATAAGGGACTCTATAAAGAGTTGAGAGACAATTACTATAAGTATCCGGCCCAATTGCCTCCGTTGACTTGGCTGAATGATTCGGTACCTGCCGCTCCGGAGGGCATCAAAGTGGAACGTTTAGATGATGAGTTGCATTTAACTTGGCAGAAACCTGTGTCGGAAAAGCAGGATTTAACTTATACCGTTTATTATTCATTGACGGATTCGATCGACACGGCTTCGGCAAAATCCATATTAGCTACGAATATTTATGGCAACGAGCTTTTTCTTCCTATCGATGTGGAGTCTGAACGTGGGTATACATTTTCTGTAACGGCTTCCACCCGTTACCGGATAGAGAGTGAACCTTCTCCGGATACCTATTATTACCTGTCTAAATTTATCAAGTAAAGGGGGCATTTTGATTTCGAGTTTTTTTGCTTATTTTTGCGGCATATGAGACGATTTGCCACATCCCTGTTTCTTGTAATTCTTGCTTCCTTGATCTTTTATGGGGGAGCGGGGGTTAATTTCGTATCTTATTGTTGTGGCGTTTGCGAGAAAGAGGGAGTGGAGGCTTTATTGGAAGCTAAGTGCTGTGAGATTCATGGACATGATCATAGTCGTGATAATCTTGCGAATAATACGGTGGAGTGTTGTGGCATGAACGGCTGTGGCATTGAACGGGTTGATTTTGATTGGAATTCTGTAAATATACAAGTACCGGATCTGCAACCAGTCGTACATGATTTGCTCTTCTCCTCTATTTTCGAGAGTTTACAAATTGCTTCCTTATTTGCTGATTCCTATGAGATTAGGGTGACAGGTCTTCCCGTATCCTGTCCTCGTGTGTACCTTTCTTTATTGACTACGCTTTTGATTTGATTGTATTCGTGAGGGTGGAAGCTGCTCGCTAAATACCCTTTGGTTTTTAAGGTAGGGGATGCTCTATCCCTGCGGAAGCATGTATTTAACGATTCAATCAAATAACAACTATCATGTTAAGACAATTATATCTGATATTTTTACTGCCCTGTTTGACTTTTACTTTGACTTGGGCCGAGGATTCCGGCAAGAAAGTGAAAGGACGTGTATGTGATGAAAACAAACAACCTATTATCGGTGCAAATGTATATTGGGAAGGAACCCAAAATGGAACCACGTCCGATGTGGATGGAAATTTCGAGTTAGAACGAAAAGGTGACTCCAAGAATCTGGTGGTTAGCTATATCGGTTATATGACTGAGGTCACCCCTGTGGATGAGAAGGACGATGCTATGCAGATTATCTTAAAAGGTGAGATCGCCTTGGATGAGGTCGTGGTTAGTGAGCGCAAGATGGGAACCATCGCTTCCCGTACGAGCGTATTGCAAACTCAGAAAATTACGTACGATGAGATTTGCCGTGCGGCCTGCTGTAATCTGGCGGAGAGCTTTGAGACAAATCCGTCTGTCGATGTATCGTACTCGGATGCGGCTACAGGTGCCCGGCAAATTAAGCTGTTGGGATTGGCGGGAACCTACGTACAAATGTTGACCGAGAATTACCCGAATTTCCGGGGGGCCGCTTCCTTATATGGGCTGGATTATGTTCCGGGAGCTTGGATGGAAAGTATTCAGGTGTCTAAAGGAACCTCTTCGGTTAAGAATGGGTATGAGGCGTTGGCCGGACAAATCAACGTGGAATTCAAGAAGCCCCCTACGGCGGATATTTTCTCTGCTAATGTGTTCGCTAGTGATGCCGGACGTTATGAAGGGAATGCGGATGCTTCTTGGCATATCAACGACAAGCTCTCTACCGGTTTATTGGTACACTACTCGAATGATAAAATGCAACATGACGGTAATGACGATGGTTTTCTCGATACGCCGCTAAGGGAACAGGTGAACGTAATGAATCGTTGGTATCATAAATTGGATAAATACGTGGCTCAATACGGAGTTCGCTATCTGCATGAGAGCCGTACCGGTGGGCAGGATACGAAACACCATGATTTCACCGACCCGTATCGGATTCATTTAAATACGAACCGGGCCGAATTATTTACGAAGCAGGCCTATATTATCGATAAGGAAAAGGTAGAGAGCGTGGCATTGATACTTTCCGGTTCTTATCATGAGCAAAAATCAAGATATGACCGTACGCCCTATAATGTATATCAGAATAATGTATATGCCAGTTTGCTGTATGAAAAGGAGTTTACGCCGATGCATAGCTTGAGTACCGGATTAAGTATGAACTATGATGGTTTCGACGAGAATCTGGTTCAATATGCGGGAGGAGAGTCGGTCCGTCATGCCTATGACCGTACGGAAGTCGTGCCGGGAGCTTATGCCCAATATACGTTCAATCTGAATGATAAACTGATCTTATTGGCGGGTGTACGTGCGGATTATAGTACGTTGTATGATTTCTTTGTAACCCCTCGTGTACATATTAAATATAATCCTTTTGACTGGTTCCATATCCGGGCTTCGGCAGGTAAAGGATTCCGGACAGCGAATGTGCTGGCAGAGAACAACTTTTTGTTATCCAGTAGTCGAAAAATGTATATCGCCGACAATCTGGATCAAGAAGAAGCGTGGAATACCGGTCTGAATCTGTCATTTTATATACCTTTGTTCGGGAAGGAACTGAGCTTGAGCGGGGAATGGTATTATACCGATTTCTTGAAGCAAATCGTGGTGGATATGGATAGTGATCCTCATGCGGTTCGTTTCTACAATCTGGATGGGCGTTCCTATTCGAATAGCTTCCAAGTGGAGGCTTCCTATCCTTTTTTCCGGGGATTTACGTTAACGGCCGCTTATCGTTATACGGACGCGAAGACCGATTACCGGAATGAGGAGGGTGTGGCGCATCGATTGAAAAAGCCGTTGGTTAGTGATTATAAAGGTTTATTGACCGCTTCTTATCAAACCCCGTTGAAAAAATGGCAGTTTGATTTGACCGGCCAGTTTAATGGAGGCGGTCGTATGCCGACACCGGATGCGTCTAATCCGTTATGGGAGCCGAATTTTAAGGCTTATACGGTTGTGAATGCGCAGATTACGAAATATTTCCGTCAATGGTCTATTTACGTGGGAGCGGAGAACCTGTTTAATTACAAACAACCGAATCCGATTATCGATGCCAGCAATCCCAGAGGGGATAACTTCGATGGATCTATGGTGTGGGGACCGGTGCATGGACGGAAAATTTATGCGGGTATCCGCTTTAATATAAGCAGGGATTGACACGTATATACGTATAAGCCCGTACGTATATACGTGTAGGCCTATGCGTATACTGGTGTGCCCCTACGCCTATATACGTGTAGCCCGATGCCTATAGTGGTGCTTTTCTTTTGGTAGATATGAATGGATAATTAGAACTGTTAATATTAAAAAACAATTGATTATGAGACGATTAATTATGTTGCTATTTTGTGCCGTATGTACGGTATCGATGACATTCGCCCAAGAAGCGAAAAAGAAGAAGGACTCTGTGACATTCTTTATCGAAGCGATGGATTGTGATCACTGTATCAAGAAGATCGAGAAAAATATCGCTTTCGAGAAAGGAGTGACCGACTTGAAATGTGATCTGAGCACCCGTACGGCCATTGTGACTTACAAGACGGATAAGACTTCGAAGACCCGCTTGGCCGCGGCCTTCAAAAAGATCGGTATGGAAGCGGTTCCGGTAGATAATGGCGCCGGCTGTCCGGTACCTCCGGCGAAAAAAAGTGAGCATACTCACGCTCATTAACATGGAAATTCATAAGAACATCTTATCTTTGCAGATGTTCCGTGAGGGCGGGCCGGAGTGTCCGCCCTGTTTATGAAATAATTTTTCTACGGAATGCAGCGTTTGTTTAATTATTTACATCCTAATATTGTACAGTCTCCAGAAGGGAGACGTTCAAGGCACGACTGAATGAATGAGCTACAACTGATAGAGGGTTGTCGGAAGGGGGAGAGACGAGCTCAAAAAGAGCTTTATGATGCGTATTCCCGAAAAATGATGGGAGTTTGCCTTCGTTATGTGAACGACAGGGAAACGGCTCGTGATTTGTTGCAGGATGGCTTCGTGAAAATCTTTACCAGTATGGATTCCTATACAGGGAGTGGTTCATTTGAGGGGTGGATGCGGAAGATCTTTGTTAATTGTGCGTTGGAATATCTGCGAAAGTCGGATGTGTTGCGTGAAGCGACCGATCTTGACAATACGGCGGAACTGATTCAACCCGATAGTTCGGCTATCTCGGACATGTCGGCGGCTGAGTTGATGAATCTAGTGAAGGAGTTGCCGGTTGGCTTCCGTACCGTATTCAATATGTTCGCGATAGAGGGATATTCTCATAAGGAGATCAGTGAGATGTTGAACATAACAGAGAGTACTTCCCGTTCCCAATATACCCGTGCCAAGCAGTTATTACAACGTAGAATTAACGCATTGTATTGAGATAAGATGAGTAAAAAGGAAAGAGATATATGGGATGACGCGATCCGATCGAAGCTAGAGGATTTCGAGATGGATACGCTACCCGGCGACTGGGAGGCTATAGCCGATCGATTGCCCGGAAAGGCTCCGGTTCCTTTGCGTCGTACGCTTCGCTACTGGGTTGCCGCCGCCGTGATCTCCTTATTGGTCGTATCGGGTGGTATCTATTTATATGACAGGGAGATGGAAGATCTACCTATAGCCCAAGAAATACAGTCTTCACAAGAGTCGACATCCGTGGATACCCCGGTTGTTCCGGTAGAGAAAACGATGGAGCAAGCACCCGTATTAGCGACTATTCCTGCTGCTGCGGTCGTGAAGGCAAAAGCGGCATCTGGAGCGGTTAAAGTGGGAGCTAAGGCTAGGATGGCAGCGTTCCGGCAAAATGTAGAGAGCGCAGAGGATCGGCCTATTTCTGAGTCGGAGGTAATGTCTGCTGATATACCGGCGAATGAGAAAGATACCGTTGAGCCGGAGGTTGAAAGGAATAATGATGAGATAGTTGTTCTCAAGAATGATGTACTTGTCGCGGATGCTACTCCTGTTGCTAAAAAGAAGCCGGAGAAGACTGCGTCCCGGAAATGGGGGTTCGGTATGGGAGGTGGAGGTCTTTCTATGGGCGCTGATAATCTGGTCCCTCAGTATGTGACGAATAGCAGCGTGCTTAAGAGTGAGAATCTGATGAGCTTAAATTCGTTCGATGCGGAGAAGAAAGATCCTGCTAAGACGGATATTCATCATAAGACGCCTATTGGGGTGGGGATCTCAATTAGTCGTTATTTGAATAATCGTTTTTCTTTGCAGACTGGATTAACTTATTCTTACTTAAGATCGGAGTGGAGTACGAATAATACGTATCATATAGAGAATGATCAGCGATTGCATTTTATAGGAATTCCATTATCATTGACTTATAAGATCGCGGAATGGAATCGTTTTATGTTTTACGCCTCTGCCGGAGGTATGGCGGAAGTGAATGTCGCAGGCAAACGTAGAATGAAATTATTCTCGGATGAGGTAGAGATCGCAAAGCAAAGCGAACATATTCGAATGAAAGAATGGCTATGGTCTGTAAATGCCCGTGCGGGTGTAAGTTATCCGATTATCCGTTTTGTAAGCGCTTTCGCTGAGGTGGGAGCCAGCTATTATTTTGATAATGGTAGCGAGATCGAAACCATCCATTCGGAGAAGCCGTTTAACATGAGCCTTCAGTTCGGATTTCGTTTTGGTTTTTAATACTCGATAGATTAACAGTGTAAATACAAATACTTAAAAATAGAAAAATTGAATTATGAAAGCATTTAAATTAATTGGAGCAGCGGCGGCTGCGTCATTATTGTTGTTGACCTCTTGTCTTGGAGAATCGAATAATACGGTGACTCGTGCCGGCTTTGGTGTCGCAGGTCTTTCTGAAAAGACATATAAAACGGTACTGAATACAAATATGGGAGCATTATACTCTCCGTCTTTATCGGCACAAGTAGTTGACGGAGCTTGTTACTTGATCAACTATGAATTAGACCTAAATTCTCCGGAGAATGCGAATGCGGCGACAAATGGTTATTTAACAGCGACAATCTCTGTGGCAGATGAGATAACAAAAGGACAGCCAGTCTTTTATAATGTGCCAGATTCGGCCAGCTTACTTCAGAATGAGATACCTGTAAAAAACCTATTTAGCAATGGCGACTATGGGGTGTATGTAGACGGTTATTTATTCTTCTTTATAACAATGGATATGTTTAAGGATCAGAAAAATTCTTATACTTTATATTGGGATCGTTCAAAGGAGCCTACTATGGTGGATAATGTCCCGACATATGACTTGTTCTTGCGTGTCGCTAAAGTAGCGGACGGAACAGGTTCTGCTGCATCATCCATAGGAGAAGTCCGTGCGTTTAATGTTAAGTCTGTATTGGAGTCTGTGAATAGCGCTGAGGCTAATAAAGATTCAAAGTCTTTTAATCTTAAGGTCAATTATCTAAATACGATTAATGAAAAAGATAGTACGGATTTGAAATGGGCTTCTTATACCGTTCTATTCCAAGTCGTGAAAAACTCATAAAGAAATTAGTATAGAAGTTGAGGGCGTACCGATAAGAAGATTATCGATACGCCCTATTTTTTTGCCGTTTTTTTTATGTATATGGGTAAAGATCGTATCTTTGCGTACTTTAAGAGGAGTATTGTGAAATGAGATACAAGAATTTAATAGGTTTTGTCTGGGTGGCGGTTATCATGGGTCTGTTTACCTCTTGCCTAAAAGACATAAATAACGTCTATAATCCGGGAACGACCGCCGCTGTGGTTCGTCAACATGGAGATAGCGCGTTGATGATGGCTAATACCCGGTTCGGTTGGATCTATGCGACGAAGCTGAGCTCATACTCAGAGGGTAAATGCTTGTTGGTGAGTTTTGATTATGATCCTAGCTTGCCGGAAAATACGGGTGCGGAACAAAAAGGGTATTATACGGTGACGATACAAGGGGAAACCGCCGTTAACCAGCAAAACGCTGAGAGTCCTCTTACGGATACGCATAAACTATTGACAAATGAGCAACCGATACTTGCGGTTAATCCGAACGACTCTGTTCTGTACGTCAAATTGGAAGATTATTTGTTTTTGCCTTCCGCCTGTTGGACAACAAAAGACCGGGCTTTAAATTGGCAACTGACTTATGATCCGACTCAACAACCAGTTGTTGAATTTCGGAAATCAATTTATTCCTTATATTTACGGGCTGCCGCTACGACCGGAAAGCCGGAGGATAAGGCAGAGGAGGCTATCGCGGTTATCAATGCCTTTAATCTGGCGAATTTTATCAAGGATATGCGAGAACAAGGTGGACGCGATGCGGATATGTATGTTCGGATTCATTATATCGATCAAATTAATCCGAAAGATAGTACCCAGTTTACATGGGGAGTAACAGATCCTTTACTTATAAACTAAAGAAGATGAGAAAGCGAATTTTATACGGCTTATTTTTATCCTTATTTTTCTTAATGACCTCTTGTATGGGGGATGGAAGTAATTCCATCAATTATCATCGAGTAGGAGTGATACGTGAGAATCCTATGCGATGTATCTACACGGCGGATGATCAAGGGGAGATCTTTATCGTCTCTTCCTCTGAGTTTGAGAATCGGACGGATTTGAAAGATGGCGACTGCTGTGTGGTTGATTTCAAGACGAATTTTAGCGAGGAATTGGGCAATGGTGTTTACAACGCTGAGATTTATAAGTATGATTCGGTCGCTGTATGGCCTTTGCATGAGACATTGACTGATACTACGGTTGTATTGGACAAGGAGCGTCTGGTTACGCTGGACTTTAAGAAAAGTATTTATTTGGAAGGACGTTTCTTCTTGCAAACCCGACATATAAATCATCAGGTAGACCAAAAGGATATTTTCAATTTATCCTATAACCCTGATCAGGAGGTGGAAAAAGATGATGACGGACAACGGATCTATAACCTATATCTCCGGGTAACCCAAGAGGGGGGTACCGGCGATTCCACTAAATGGATCAATACGACCGCTTTTACGATCGATAAGTTTTTGGACCAAGCCAAAGCGATAGAGAGTAGTGAGGGGCAAAATGTGATAAATTTTAAAATAAATTACGCCGAACGCTATAATGCGGATACAACCGCATGTGTTTGGGGGGCTACCGACGTATTTACGTTGCGTTTTACGAATTAAATATATACTTTTGCTATTTAAAAGTAAACAGAGATGTATAAGGAGATATTTAGGTGGGTAATCGCTATCATCTCACAGCCGGCGAAGGCGTGGGTCTTGTTAGCGAAAAAAGGAGAGAAGCAGGAGGAGTTCTTATCCCGATTCGTGTATCCTTTGATCGGCTTCGTTACCGTCGCGGCTTTTCTGGGCGTATTGTTTACGCGGAAGGAGTTTGATTTAGAGCTGGCCTTGAAGTCGTCTATCCGGACATTGGTGTCCTCGTTCGGTGGTTTTTACCTCGGGGCTTATCTGATGAACGAGATATGGCAAGGTATATTTAAACGGGAGAAGGATTTGAAACTGTGGTTGCGCTTCGTCGGGTATTCCTCATCGTTGATGTTCGCTTTGAATATCGTATTGATGTTGCTTCCCGAGTTTTTCTTCTTGCGGATATTTATCCTTTATACATTCTATATTGTTTGGGAAGGCGCTGGTCCGTATATGGGAGTCGAGGAGAAGATCCGTCTGAAGTTCGAAGGATTTATA
>ERZ791720.731-NODE-731-length-15123-cov-2.56524_pt1 | contig 15123 bp, 9 predicted proteins | sample MGYA00510048_ERZ791720 | MGnify/ENA primary metagenome ERZ791720 (study PRJEB30046, sample SAMN00715142) | human gut metagenome | study: EMG produced TPA metagenomics assembly of the A metagenome-wide association study of gut microbiota in type 2... | reverse complement strand
CTAAGATAAGTCAAGCATCTTTAAGTTCAAATGATAAACGGAACTTCCAATCACAACGTTGCCGCCTTTAGCTACAACCGAAAGTTTCTGTTTTGTAGTCCAAAGCGGCAACCATAATTTAGTTATAATCAAAAGAATATTTACATCTTAGAAAAAGAAAGTTTATATACGATCAATCTGCCCTAAAACGTTCAGTCTGCACATCACGAGAGTTTGCTCCTACCATGACATCAAATTCTCCCGGTTCATAAACGTATTGTAATCCTGAATTATAAAATCTCAAATCGTCTTCCGTGATAACAAACTTAACTTCACGACTCTCTCCTTTTTTCAAGAAGATACGTTCAAAGCCTTTCAGCTCTTTCACTGGACGAGATATTTCAGCGTAAATATCATGCAGATACATTTGTACGATCTCATATCCGTCAAAATCTCCGTCATTGGTTACAGTCACAGACACTGTCAACTCCCCATTTCTGGACAGTACATCCGAACTAAGTTGTAAATTCCCATAAGAGAAATTTGTATAACTCAAACCGTACCCAAAAGGATAAAGAGGTTCGTTACTCATATCCAGATAGTTACTGGAGTAACGGTTAAAAGAATGACTGTCAGGATCGGGACGACCTGTATTCAAATGATTATAGTACAGAGGAAGCTGTCCCACTGAACGGGGAAAAGTCGTAGTCAGCTTGCCGCCCGGAGTCACTTTACCGAACAATACATCAGCAATAGCATCGCCTGTTTCACTTCCACCGAACCAGACATTCAAGATAGAATGAACATTGGCATCCTCCCAGTTCAGAACTAACGGACGCCCTGTAAAAAGAAGCAACACTACGGGTTTACCCGTCTTTACCAGCGCCTTCAACAAATCCTGTTGAGCATCAGGAATCCCTAGTTCCGTACGTGAAGCCGATTCACCACTCATTTCAGCACATTCTCCCAAAGCCGCAACAATCACATCTGCACGGGCAGCCGTATGCAAAGCTTCATCCAACAATTGCAGTTCATTGCCGCGTTCTAACGGACGGATACCAGCTCCTCCTTTTTCAAGTTCCGCATCATGATATATATTACTACCTCTCGCATACAGTATTTCAGCCTTATCACCTGCTGCCGAACGAATTCCCTCCAATAATGTCCCGTGACAGGAAGGAGTACACGTCATACTCCACATCCCACACATATTATTACGGGCATCAGCCATAGGACCAATTAAAGCAATCTTACCTTTCCGTTCGAGCGGAAGCAGATGATCCTCATTCTTCAACAGAACAAATGTTTCAGCTGCGATTTCACGCGCCACCGCGCGATGAGCAGTCGTATAAAGTTCTTTTTCCACACGCAGGGTATCACAGTATTTATACGGGTCAGAGAACAAGCCCAATTTATATTTTGCTTCCAATACACGGCGACAAGCGGCATTAATCTGTTCTTCCGTAACTTTCCCTTCTTTCAGAGATTCTTCCAATGTATTCAGAAAACCGCAAGAAACCATATCCATATCCGTACCCGCCTGTAAAGCACGTACAGAAGCCTCTTTCAAAGGAGCAACCCCATGTGAGGACATTTCGGCGATAGAATTATAATCCGTCACTAACAACCCACAAAAGCCCCATTCATTCCGGAGCAAATCGGTCAGTAACCATTTATTAGCCGTAGCCGGAATGCCGTCCACCAAATTGAAAGAACTCATCACACTACCCACACCTGCCTCAACAGCTGCCTTGTATGGGGCAAGATATTCATTATACATACGTTGGCGACTCATATCAACCACATTATAGTCCTTCCCTGATTCGGATGCGCCATATAATGCAAAGTGTTTTACACAGGAAAGAATTTCGTTTTTTCCCTGCATATTATTTCCCTGATAACCGCGTACATAGGCTTTTGCTAACAGGGAACCCAAATAAGGGTCTTCACCACTACCTTCTGCAATACGCCCCCAACGACTGTCACGACAAATGTCAACCATCGGGCTGAATGTCCAGCAAATACCATCCGCACTGGCTTCTACAGCAGAAATGCGTGCCATACGTTCAACAGCTAGTGTGTCCCAGCTACAAGAAAGCGCTAAAGGAATCGGGAAAATGGTTTCATAACCGTGGATAACATCAGCTCCTACCAGCAAAGGAATTCCCAAACGGGTAGAATCAATGGCTATACGCTGCAAATCAACAATTTTTCTTATTCCTTTCACATTAAAAAAACCTCCAATCTCCTGGTTACGAACCATTTTCGTAAGTTCGGCACTATTTACATTACCAGTAACCAAATCACCCCCGGAAGGAAGATTCAATTGGCCCAACTTCTCGTGCAGTGTCATCTTTCCCATCAGATTGGCAATATATCGATCCATCTCTTTATCTCCTTCTTCAGCCGACAATGAACAGGAAGACAATAACAACCCATATAGAACGCCTAATAACAAGTATTGATATTTCATGTTTATTACTTATTATATAATCACTTCATTATTTAGATACTTACATTAATGAGATAAAATCTTAATATCCGAATCACTTAACCCATAATCAACAAGTGTATATTTTTTGCCTTTATACGGAGTCGGCATAAACCGCCCGGAACCTAATGTATCGTAAATGATCGGATTGAAAGAAGCATTCCTTTTTGCCCTGAACAGCAACACACAGAACTGACCGGAAACAGCATATCCAAATTCAATATCCTCTACTCCCTCTCCCAGCACTTCATAACCTTGCAAGAGAGGTTCAACACCTTTAAACATAAAATTAAGTTTTACAGTCAAATTATCGGCTAAATCTATCTCAAGGGTATTCCGCATTGGAGAAGAAATGACAGCCCCTAATACATTCCAATTCATATCATAATTAGCTAAAGTTGTCCATATTATCCCGTCAGAACTTACCCCTCTAAGCTTCTGCATCAAAGTCGTTTCGTAAGGATACAAACGCTGTGAATTAGCAACTGCACAATTCAGGAAAGAAAACTTATCCGCAATATCCCATCCCACCAAATCAACAGGACAATCTAGAATCTTAAAATTATCATTTAATACAGTAAAAGTAGAATTGGACAACTTCACTTTCAAATTGGGGTTATTCCCTTCTGCCTGAATAAAGCTGGTTCCAAAATTATTCAAATATGAAAAAGAAATCTGTTGGTCCAGCATCAAATCCGGACTATAACCCTCATTCACGACGATTCCTCTATCAATCGTATCATAATAGACTTGATTGAAAACAAAAAATCCGCCACTAGCTATACGTATTCCGACTGTTGAACGGTAATTCTTACCATCCTCAAGATGGGTCCCTCCGGTAGTATCCCAAGAAAGAATATGTACATTGTTCAATATATGACCGGCAGATTTCGTAACTAAAGCTTCCTTTGTACAATAAATAAAAGTGTCAGATATCTTACAATCACAACAAGATTCATCTATATAGATACCGTATACATTATCATTCGAAGAGATGCCTTGAATTGTTACATTATCTATCTTTGTATCCGAGCTACCCGTTCCACCAGTTCCAATACCTTCAGGAACGTGTATGCGGATATGTGTATTACGTCCTCGCACCAGACTCATCGTACGTATCTGCACCAACTGCTTCCTTCCGTTTACTAGAATTCCATTATCTGCATTATAACAGTCTAGTATTCCTCCTTCGATATAAGAGAATCGCCGATGTGAAACATCGGTAAAATAGGTTTCTGAATAACCTACTTTAATCAATGCTTCCAAATGGACATCACTTTTAACCGTTGCATTCTTATCAAAAATAAGGTTTACATTTTTGGTATATTCCAATGGCAGAACGATAGGCTCCGTCAAGTTATAAGTTCCGGCAGGAAAATAAAGCGTTTTCCCATAAGACTGACCGACCAAATTATTAAGTTGAGAACCAATCAGTGTTCCATCATTCTTAATATCATAATCAATGACTGATACAATATCTTCATTATGCCCTTCCTTGACTTCAACAACAGCCTCCGGTAATGAATCATCATCGTTACATCCCCAGATTGGCATAAAAGATAATAAGCCTAAAAATAAAAAGTTAAGTTTCTTCATTTTTCTTGTTTTTTTAAGTTTAACGTAAAGTTTGAAATGAAGAGGCCGGTAATCCTGCACCGTTAATTAAGTTACATGTAGGATTATCTCCCCATCCATAGCGAACAGTCAAAGGATGTTTTACCATTTCCGATGATACAATGATTTCATTTCCACAGATTTCAGCTTCCGCCCAATGATATTTTCCGTCTATCCCTGCTATGGCAAACCCTGTCATTTTTTTTCCATCAGACGTTTTTAATCCTCCGTCTGCACACTCAAAAGAGAGAATAACCCTGTCTCCTTTCACACGGTAAGTCTGATAAACCGGACCACTACAAACAATCCGCTCACCATAGGTATCGGCACGTGCTAATAAGGCAAGTCTACGCCCTACTTCCTGTTTGTTTTTGGGATGAATATCATTCATATCGCCGATGTCTATGGTAACGGCCATACCCACATTGTCATAATACAAAGCTGTCTGGCGCTGCGCTTCTCGTAATTCAGCCCACTGTGAGTCTCCCGGTTCATCTGCTCTCTCTAAATAATTAGCCAATTGCACAAGGTAGAAAGGAAAATCATTCCCCCATTCCTCACGCCAGCTCTGAATAAGTAATGGAAGCAATATCCTATATTGTGTAGCACGCCCTACATTATTCTCTCCCTGATACCAAATAACCCCACGAAATTTGTAAGGTGCCAATGGATGAATCATCCCATTATAAAGCACAGTTTGCACATTCGGATTCATCTCAAACACTGGGTCAATATGAGATTGAGCGGCAACTTTACACTTCCATTCACCAGATATAAGAATCCAGTCTCCGACATCTTTGCTTAACTTCATTTCACCTCCGATGCCACACCCTCCTCCAGTATCCACGATACGAACAGTAATTACAGCTTTGCCCGCTTTTACTAAATTACCCGGTATTTCATAAGTACGGGAACGAGTATATCCTTTCGTGCTCCCTATCTCGATTCCGTTAAAATAAGTAATATCCTCGTCATCCACATACCCCATGTGTAAACTCAACGTTTTTCCCTCCCATTGTTCTGGAATATCCACCGTCTTTCGCCCCCAAACAATACCATCAAAATCAGGAAAAGTCTTTTCGATATTTCCGGGGAAAGAATGAGATATCCATCCTTCATCATTATAAGAAAGAGTATTCCAAAAAGGCTTTCCATTTCTCATTCCTTTATCTAACGACAAAATCTTTGCCTGCCTTTGTTCTTCCTCCGCCTGTAAATCACAATCCTTGTTTCCCAACCTTCGGATAAGCTTCAATTGCTCAACAAAATCGGGAACTTCGCCCAATGCTTGAGCACTTATCCACGGCTCTATATTAGTACCGCCCCAATGAGCACAGATAAGTCCTACCGGTACCTGCTGCGTGCGTGCTATTTCCCTACCGAAAAAATAGGCTGTTGCTGAAAACTCCCGATCCTCCTCCGACAGCAGTAAACTCCTGCGACGGACTTAGACTAATAGTATTACTCACAGTCATCAAGCGTATATCCGGGTAATTGGCCTGTGCCACCTCTTGTTGATAGTTTTTCACTTTGCCCCATCCTTCTACTGGCATTTGCATATTCGACTGACCGGAACAAAGCCATACTTCACCAATCATTACATTCTCCAATCTTACTTTTTCTCCATCCGTTATTTCTAAATGATAAGGTCCCCCGGCTTTTGGGGTTTTGATGTTTACTTTCCAATTACCCGTCCTGTCAGCTATATTCTCATATTTCTCCCCACTCCATGAAGGAATCACTATAACTCGCATTTCTGGAGATGCTTTTCCCCAAACAGGTACTTCAGCCTCTTGCTGAAGTACCATATTATCGGAAAATAAAGGAGACAACTTAACTTTGGCACAAGCGGTCAGTGACGCAAATAATCCCGACATTAATATAATCCATTTATACATATCACTCCGACTTACAAATTATTACCATTCGATTGCTTGATCTTCATCCGGAATCTGAATATTAATTTTACGTTCCATATTCACAGTCCCTTCAACTACATATCTTATAGGAGTACCAGGAACAGATGTGACATCATCAAATTCATATTTAAATCCTTCTATAGTAATCGTTTTATGTTTTAGATATGGCAACGAAACGTCCATTTTTTCCGCCAATTTCCAAGTTGGATTTTTTATCGGATTGAAATGAATGTCCGGATCAGGTGCAGAAAGCGTAACCGTCCCGTCATCGTTAAACCTGAAGATTATCTTATACTTTCCACGTTCCAGTTCTTCTTCATTCATCAAGCCTGCATAGAAGAAAACAGAATGTTCGTCCACTACAAATGCCGTACGCGTATTAGTAGTCATTTTAGTCCCCGAATCAGTAAAACCGACTTCCATTGTGGTTGTTGAATAAATACCGGAATAATCATTAAAAGGAACAACACGCAACAATGCTTTCTTGTAGTTCTTTCTAGGATGAGGAGTATAACTGCCGATAGGACTTTCTCTAATCGTAAGCGGCAATACCCACTTATCTACCAAGTCTATCCCACCTAATTTAAAATTGACATTCAACAATCCCACACAATCATCTGCCGGAATTACCACATTCATGTTCTCCACCTCATAATAATCGGAGGTAAGCTCCTTATAATATAGATCTGTCCGATTGTGAAAATACTCCCAATTGATACTTTTCAACGTGTCCGAGTCTATCGCTATCTGCACTTCTGTATCGTGCCCGGGCAATGTAGAGCCACTCATAATAACCGGCAGTTGATAAGTCACCGCACCATTCAGCTTGTATTTCACATAAATATCAGTTACACCTCTCGCATAATCCATCGGTGCCTTAAACGAAACATAATGCTCATATTGTTCATCGGTCCATTCTTCATTACAAGCCGTGCAAAACAAAGCCATCAACACGGCAAATAACAGATAATATATTTTTTCTTTCATATTCATTGTCATATAAAGATTAATCATAATAAGTCCATCCCGGGTTTTGCGTCAGACGCTTGTTACGTTGCAACTGTTCATGACTAAATGGCCAGAAATAGCTTTTCTCCACAAAGCGAACAGGCAATGACATAATAGCCACAGGTGTATGGAATAGAGCTTTATGACCGTCATCCATCAGCATATTACATCCGTAAATCAACGTTTCTTCCTCTAAAGGAGCGTCTATCTTCCAGCGTCTCAAATCATAATAACGATGATTCTCGCCCATCAACTCAATCTGACGTTCGCGTTTCAGCTTCTTTCGGAAAACATCCTGATTCTGATATTCTGTAGGTGAATAATCAGGAACACCGGCCCGAATACGAACAGGCTGAATACCTTTCTTCATCTCTTCCACATCACGTCTAACTGTATAGGTGATACTTCCATCCCAAGAAGGGATGTCGTAGCTTGCTCCCTCTCCCAATTCATTCAACGCTTCGGCATAAATCAATAAAATTTCTGCATAACGAATAGCCGGTTCTGCTTTTTGTCTGTACAAAAGCTCATTCTGATATTTGGCATCATAAGGATTCACATATTTCTTGATGCCGATACCTGTAAATATACGATTACCACCATTATATCCTTCTGAAGTCCCTCGATAGTACCAAACTTGCTGATTAGGCTGGGTAGCTCCTTGCTTGTTACCTAATGAAGTCATATTCCATACACTGCCATTAAAACCAACTGACGCATAGAAACGAGGCTCACGGTTAGCATATTGCAAAGACACACCTGCACGCAGCGGTTTGTAACGACCGGCATCCACATCATCAGAAGTCACGTAACCGGTTAGCCGGCTGCTTCCATCTCCTCTTCCAATCTCTTTATCCTTACCCGGACAATCCGTACCATCATTCATATAATACGCGTCACACTGCTTTTGAGTCATTCCGTGAACACCCCAACCTCCGGCCAGTGTAGGCAATTGGTGAAGCACCATATTTGCAATAGCATCCGGTGAAGTGATTCCTCCTGATGAATTATCAACAGTTATATTATCCACACGCGAAAAAATCAACTCCGGATTTTCATAAGCAGAGAGTTCGCCATTGAAGACGGAACGATATGACTCAAACGGATCAATGTCCGCATATCCGTATGGCCAGTTGTTTTCCGAGAAATTTCTATCCTTAAACGGTTCTATTGTTTCCGGATAATCTTCGGTTCCGCTTGTAATGCGGCTCTTTACATACAATTGGTAGCGATGACCATCATTATTTCCCGGTAATTCCATTACGTCTCGGGCGGCAGCGGCAGCTTTAGCCCATTTCGATTCATCGTATTCAGCAGCAAGAAGTCTGTTACCTTTGTCGTCTACCATTTGCTGCGCATAAGAGTCAGTATTGCCATTCATTAGCGGACTGGCGGCATACAAGAGGACTTTAGCACGAGCAGCCAAAGCAGCGCCCCGGGTGGGACGTGCGATGTTGTTGGTTCCACGTTCCAACGGAAGATCTTGTGCCGCTTTCACCAATTCGGAAGTGATGTATTCCACACACTCATCGTAGGTGTTGCGCGGACGAGCCAAGCCATCATAGTCCTGCATATAGTCTTCACCTTCATCAGGAATCAAAGGGATTGGACCGTATTTGCGTAACAGCAACCAATAGTAATAAGCGCGGACAAAACGTGCCTGTGCCGCATAATCAGCCCGTTCTTCGTCTGTGAGTTGTTGGTTCATGTGGATATTATTCAAGAAAACACAGGCCTTGTTGATTCCTAAATAACTCGCTTTATAAGAATCCTGATACCAATTTTCATTGTATTCCACATTTCTGAAAAAAGAATAATAACTACCATTGGTATATTTACCATTTCCCTCATTATTCCAATCCGCCCAATAAATGTCATCGGCAAAATTCGTAGGCACGCTCTCTTTTCCACCCACATCTTGATTTTGGCCTCGCAGATAAGAATAAGTATTGGAAAGCCACGCATCCGTATAATCCTTATCAGTAAATACTTTTTCAATTGTCAAGCGGTCTTTGAAATTGGAATCTACCTCCAAATAATCACTACATGCCGTCAAACAGCCAGCAGCAAAAAACGTGATAACCATATTATATAACCATTTCATATCTTTCATTTTGTTATAAGTTAACATTTAATCCCACAGTGACAGACTTGGCCAACGGATAGGTTGCACCATTACTGCTGTTCATTTCCGGATCCCACATCTTGAACTTCGACCACGTAATCAGGTTGGTGCCAATCATGTAGATACGAATGTTGTTGAAGTGGATTCTATTTACGATCTTTTTGGGCAGTGTGTAGCCCACTTCCAGCGTTTTCAAACGCAGATAAGACCCATTGCGCAACCAGTAAGATGAGTTGCGGTTGTTGTTGTCGTTGTAGCCATAGCTCAAGCGAGGATATTTGGCATGCGGATTTTCCGTAGCTATTGTGCCCGATTCTTCTTTTGAAATCCAACGTCCGTCTATTACTTCCTGATAGAAATTACCCCGGTTGCCACTAGCAAAAGGACGCACCCCCTCTCCATCAATAAAGAAAGAAGACTTCCCGGCTCCTTGGAAATGGACATTCACATCCAAACCTTTCCACTGTGCGGAGACACCTATACCATATACCAAGTTGGGTACGGTAGTAGCCCCCACAGCCACTTGATCTTGGTCGTCGATGATACCATCGCCATTGACATCCTTATACTTGATGTCGCCCGGCATATAATTGCCAAAAGTCTGTTTGGGGCTATTACGGATGTCATCGTAATCCTTGAACAAGCCCAATGCAATAAGTCCCTTAGCCTGGTTGACACGGTAGCCACGCTCCATCCTATAAGGATAAATGTTCTCTTGTTCATCTTTTTCCTTCACTTCGTTCTTTGAGAGCGTGGCATTAGCACGTGCAGTCAAAAGCACTTTGCCAATCTGTTGCTTGTAGGTCATGTTACCGTCGACACCTTTAGAGAATACTGCGCCCACATTAGCTCTCGGATTGGTCATCCCGCCCTCAATACCGGCGGTAGCAGGCAAGAAATTACGATACATAAAGATGCCTTTACGCTTTTCCTGGAAATAATCCACAGTCAGCATGAATTTGTCATCAAAGATGCTCATGTCCAAACCTACATCATGTTTGGTGGCGATCTCCCAAGTCACACCCGGGTTAGCATACGATGTATAGCGCAAACCTTGAAAAAGAGTAGTACCAAGACTTCCATAGCCATAATCCGCCCAGTTATATCCTCCAAACGCAGAATAATATCCGTTATTATCTCCCCAAATATTAGCAGGGGCACCGCCATAACCTATTGTGTAGAGATAAGGGAAACGTATCTGTACACCATTGGGCTCATACATTTTATCGTTGCCTACTTTACCCCACGAATAGCGCACTTTAAACATATTCATCCACTTCAGGTTCTTCTTGACAAAGGGTTCTTCGGCGATGTTCCAGGCAGTCGAATAGGCGGGAAAGAAACCAAACTGATGACCAGAAGCAAAGTTTTCTGAACCAGTATAGCCAAAGTTAAAGTTCAAGAAATAACGATAGTTCCAGTTGTAGGCAATACGACCGGCCAACCCTTGATGACGGAAAGGAAGCGAATTGACGATTTCTTTACCGATTTCCTGTGTTCTCACTTTGGAGTCTTGCGAGTATTTCAATGTTCCGTTCAGCATATGTCCCTTGAAATTGCGGGCATACTGAAGTTCCGCTTCAAAATATTCTTTGCGCTCTCCACTATTGCCTGAAGTCTGATCCATCACCTGCTCTTTCTTTTGGCGGGTGAAGTTGATGGAACCGTCATCCTTTCTATAACGGTCAGCACTCCATAACTCAGGACATTTGAAACGGCGGATATAATTGTAGTTATCTGTATCAAAGCCGAAACGTCCCACAAAATTCAATCCTTTGGTGATGAAGTCCAATTTTTGATTCAAAGTGACGTTGGTCTGAATATTGTTCCACCACTGTTCGTTGTATCCACATTGAGTAGATGCCACCCAAGGATTAAGGTTACCATCCGCATCAGTTGGCACGTAACCGTTGGAATACATTTTGGGCATACTAGTGGGAGTCTGAAACAACAGACTGGTCCAAATTTGATCCGAAGTCAAGCCCGATTCGTTCATCTTCTTCAACGCACCACCGATACCCACCTGCAAAAGGGTAGTCTTGGTAATATTGATATCCGCATTCATACGATAGTTCCAACGTTTGGCGTTACTGTTGGTGTTATAGTCTTTCAAAGACTTGTCCACCTTATACATACCGCCTTCATCGAGATAACTGGCAGAAACGAAATAGCGTGCATTCTCTCCACCACCACTCAAATTCAACGAGGCACGATAACTCATAGCACCTTTCTTCAGCAATTCGTCCATCCAGTCTACATTGGGTAGCAAGTCGGGGTCGAGACCCTGTTTCAAGATTTTCAGCTCGTTGCCGGTGTAGATAGGATCGAGATTGCGCGTACGGCGTGCCTCGTTCGCCATATAGGCGTAGGTAATGCCATCCACAAAGTCAGGCGTAAAAGTACGGGTGTTGTACATGGTCTCTACCTTGGCATCAATGGTAATCTTGTCTACCTTACCACGGCGAGTGGTAATCAATACCACACCGTTAGCACCGCGCGTACCGTAAATGGCAGTTTCGGAAGCATCTTTCAACACGGTGAACGATTCAATATCTTCGTAGTTCAGTTCATTCATGTCACGTTCAAATCCGTCCACCAAAACTAATGCACCTGCCCCGGCCCCAAAGGTAGAGATACCGCGAATCCAAAATTCAGAAACATTCTTTCCCGGCTGGCCAGTAGTTGGCCGGTCTCTCACACCCGCTACGTTTCCTGCCAGTGAGTTGGAAATGCTACCCGAAGGTGACGCCTTCAACCGGTCTACATTGACGGTAGTAACTGCACCCGTCACTGTCAACTTCTTCTGCGCACCGGTAGCAGTGATGACTACCTCATCCAAGGCTGTCTCCTTATTCTCTTTCATCACCACATTGACAGTATGTTCCTCTTTCACTAAAATCTCTTGAGTCTCATAACCGATGTAGGAGAACACCAAGCGGTTGTAGGGTTGCATCTTAATGGTATATTTTCCATCAATATTAGTGATAGCACCTAATCCCGGCACATTCTTCACCGTCACATTAGCACCAATCAACGGTTCATTATTGGCATCGGTCACTACACCGGACACCACAATTTGTTTTTGGTTATTCTGCTGGGCAGTTATTCCTAACATAAAACAATATAGAAAAGCTATGATAGCCCATAGTTTTTGTTTCATAATTTACAGGATATTTTATTATTCAACAATAATCTGACGAATACGGTGGTTATACTGATCACCTATATAAAAGATTTTATTTTCTTCATCGAATGCAATACTGTGCGGACCATTGAACCGAACTTCCTTAAGCAAATCACCGTCCACATAGCCCCAATGGTTACCATCCATGGCCGTGCTTCCACGACCGGCATAGCGGATAACTTCAGCTGTAGGAGTGACCCGCCATATCAAATCACCCGGATGTGTGCCCCATAACTCTCCGTCAGCTACATAAAAGTCATATATGTCCTCCTTATGTTGATTCGCATATTCCTCATTTTTCACAAAAGCTCCTTGCCACAAAACTCCCATATTAGCATTGGTTCCTACCCCTTCTCTATGCCCCCAATTCCAGTTTCCCGCAAAAACAGAGGGAGCTTCCAACTGATTGGTTTCTTTATCAAACTTAGATTTTAAAATAGTACCTTCACGCGGCCGAAGGATATAGGCAAAGTCGCCCGACGGATGAAAATAAGGATATACCCATATCCAAGATCCTCCTATCGTAAACATTTGTTCCACCTCTCCCGTTGATATACTATACTGATAAACGCCACCACCAGATTCTTGAGTAAAGTATATATCACCAGTTTTTGGATGGGTAATTGCCGCAATAATATGATTACGACCAGAAAGAAGTACATGTGGCTTCTTAAATTCTTCTTTTCTCAAAAGCATAACAATAGAAATCGGAGCTGCTTCCCAATCTGCCCAGTTATTCACAAATAGAGTATCACCGGTCAGACTCCAACTCAAAGTACGCGGACTCGTTATATTCATCTGCCCCACCGTTATAACAGTAGACATTTTTTTCGCTTCCACATCTATCAAACGGATACTATTCGCCTCTTCAATCATATAAATATGGTTCGGATTTTGAGGATCAATACTTAACCAAGCCGGGCAATTCAAGCCACATTCGTCGAACGAACCGTCTTTTACTTCATAACGTCCAGTCTCGTCTACATAGCCACACAATGTAGTAACCTGTGTATTCGAGATATAAGTAAATCGATCGTTAGCCATAGCGGTCTGATCACCAATAGAAATCTCGATAGTTCCCTTATTCGAATTACGAGGAACCATACAATATAGACATTCATTGTTACAACCCACCACTTTTGTATCCACACCTCCTAATTTCAAGTGAATCAAAGAGGGGTCATCTCCGAAATTTTTTCCATAGATAAGGAGTTGCGTGCGCGAAGTAACTTCTTGAGGTTCAAAACCCACAATTTCAATAGGCAAATCGTTATTAAAAGATTGCTCTTTCTTCTTTTCATCGTCTTTACAGCCAATGAAGCACCCAAGCAAAGTAAATAAACAAAATGCCTTAACAACATTCATTCTTTTTCCTTTCCTGTTCATCATAATAATAAATTTAGTTAATATAAGATTTAATAGCCAATGGATCCAAAGGTTTATTAATTGCAAATATAGAAAGGAGGGTATTAATTATAGGCTAATTCCTAACTAACAAACAATAAAAACTAATCAAACAGCTCCAGAATTAAATAATTTGTGCTTTCTTTGCAAGTATCTTAGCAAAGAAAGCACTATGAAATTTCAAAATTGCTTATTTTTAATATTGCTTATCGTTTGTCTATCATGCCAAAGCAAAAAGACTGATAAACAAACAGGCATTGACTCTACACTTTTCTACACAAATCCTGTCATAGGTGGAGGATCCGAGCCATGGGCCATCTTTCATGAAGGAAAATATTACTATACTCAAAGTTTAGCAGACTGTATCATATTATGGGAAACTGACGATATTACACAACTGGCAGAAGCAGCAAAAAAAAACGTATATTCGCCCCAAAATGCCTCGGGTATATCTCATCTTTGGGGACCAGAGATACACTATATGGACAATAAATGGTATATCTATTGCGCTGCTGATGATGGTAATATAGACAATCGTCAGATATATGTGCTAGAAAATGAATCTCCCGATCCCATGAAAGGAGAGTTTGTCATGAAAGGAAGAATATCGACCGATAAAAATAATAACTTGGCTATTCATGCTAATCCTTTCGAGCATAATGGCAAACGTTATCTAATCTGGTGCGGATGGGAAACCAGAAGAATTTATCAAGAAACCCAATGTATCTATATCGCTGAAATGAAAAATCCATGGACACTAGCCTCAGACCGTATATTAATATCCAAACCTGAATACGAATGGGAATGTCAATGGATCAGTGTAGATGGCAATAAAACCGGTTATCCTATTCATGTGAATGAAGCTCCACAATTTTTCCGTTCCAAAAACAAAGACAAATTATTAATATATTACTCTGCAAGCGGTAACTGGACACCTTATTATTGTGTAGGGTTATTAACAGCTGATGCTAACAGCGATCTTCTCAACCCGAATTCATGGAAGAAATCTCTGGAACCTGTATTCAAACAAGCACCAGAGAATCATGTGTATGGCCCCGGTAGCCTGTGTTTCATACCTTCACCCGACAAGAAAGAATGGTATATACTTTACCACGCTCGAAATGCCCTTCGTGACATGTTCGTTTTGGACGGTCGGACAACACGCATACAAAAGATAGAATGGGATGAAAATGGAATTCCCATTTTAGGAATCCCCCAAAAGGAAAGCACCCTGCTTCAAAAGCCGTCTGGCACCCCCACGAGTGATAGGAACTAGCTGTTATCCTTTATAATCTTTCGGTAATACCCCAAACTTTTCTTTAAAACACTTTGCAAAATACGAAGAAGTAGTAAACCCTAACTGTTCGGCAACTTCAGCTATTCGTATACCACTCATGGG
>ERZ791720.727-NODE-727-length-15192-cov-2.47262_pt1 | contig 15192 bp, 12 predicted proteins | sample MGYA00510048_ERZ791720 | MGnify/ENA primary metagenome ERZ791720 (study PRJEB30046, sample SAMN00715142) | human gut metagenome | study: EMG produced TPA metagenomics assembly of the A metagenome-wide association study of gut microbiota in type 2... | reverse complement strand
TCTCAACACGGCTCATCTGGCCGGCGCCGACGCCTAAAGTCATACCGTCGCGGACAAAGACGATCGTATTGGACTTAATGAACTTAGCGATCTTCCAAGCAAACATCATGTCGGAAATCTGAGCGCTGGTCGGAGCGAGTTTCGTCACAACCTTGAGGTCCTTTTCGCTGACGCACTGTGTATCGGGTGTCTGAACCAGCAGACCGCCGCCGATGCGCTTCATATCCAAGTCGTTGCGGGCGTGGCCCATAGCAACGGTGAGCAGACGAAGGTTCTTCTTCTGCAGAAGAATGTCTAAAGCACCCTGAGAGAACTCAGGTGCAATGATGACTTCGGCGAACTGTTTGGCAATCTTTTCAGCAGCTTCCTTGGAAACTTCGCAGTTGAAGGCGATGATGCCGCCGAAGGCAGAGGTCGGGTCGCACTTGAATGCCTTGGTGTAGGCTTCTTCGGAATTCATACCGATAGCTGCGCCGCAGGGGTTAGCGTGTTTGATGATCACACAGGCGGGGCTGTCAAAGCTGCGGACGGCTTCCCAGGCAGCGTCGCTGTCGGCGATGTTGTTGTAGGAAAGTTCTTTGCCGTGCAGCTGGTGGTAGCCGGCCAAAAGTCCCGGTGCAACATTTCTTTCACGATAGAAGGCGGCTTCCTGGTGAGGATTTTCGCCGTAACGCATGTCCTGCACCTTGACCCACTGACGAGTCAGGCTTTCCGGGAACTTCGTACGTGTAGAGACGTCGTTGCCCTTCATGCTGGTCAGGTAGTTGGAAATCATGGCGTCATAGTGAGCGGTATGAACGAACACTTTCTTTGCCAGTTCCAGTCTGGTTTCAGGAGAAACGTTGCCCTTTTCTTTGATTTCTTCGATGACTTTTCTGTAGTCGCCGGGAGAAACAATGACATTTAGTGTTTCTCCGCAGCAGCGCGAATCATGGTGGGGCCGCCGATATCAATGTTTTCGATGGCGTTTTCGAAGGTGCAGTTCGGGTTGGCGATGGCCTGTTCGAACGGATACAGGTTCACTGCAACGATGTCGATGGGATCAATTTCAAACTGCTTCAACGCTTCCATATGTTCCGCAACGGGGCGGCGGGCAAGAATGCCGGCATGGATCTTCGGGTTCAGTGTTTTGACTCTTCCGTCGAGCATTTCCGGGAAGCCGGTGTAGTCGGCAACCTCTTGTACGGGAATGCCTGCCTGAGCGATGAGTTTTGCAGTTCCGCCGGTGGACAGAATGTGGTATCCGAGTTCTGTCAGGGCTTTTGCAAATTCAACGACGCCGGATTTATCCGAGCAGCTGATCAGCGCTTGTTTTTTCATGTTGTGCATTTCGTTAGAAACTTCCGTTGAGATTAAGTTTGAACCCGCCCGTTTCCCGCTTCCGGAGCGTTTTCTGTCGCGCTGCCGGGCCGCAGAATTCGAGCATTGCGTAAAAGCTAATCGAGATTATCCCGTAAGAGAAGCTCGACATTTTTTTCTAGTTGAATCGGATCCGTAACGGAGTACAAATCCGTCAATAGAGTCGGACATAAGTCTAAACGTTTAAAGTAGCCGCTGAGGTGTTTGCGGATTGTCTTTAGACCTTTTTCCTTCTCGTAAAAAGAAAAGTGTAACTGTAAGTGTTCGCCAATAGTTTCAATAAGTTGGCTCTTGCTGAGCGCCTGCGGAATTCTGCCGTCGAGTTTGTCATTTATCTGCGAAAAAATCCAAGGGTTTCCGATAGCCGCACGCCCGATCATGATGCCGTCGGCACCTGTCTGCGCAAGTACCGCTTCAGCCTTTTCTACGCTGTCAATATCGCCGTTGGCAATAACCGGGATATCGACCGACGCCTTCACTTCGGCGATCCTCTGGTAGTCAACTTCGCCTTTGAAACCTTGTTCTCGGGTACGGCCGTGGAGCACGAGCATTTTGATTCCGGCCTCTTGAGCGATTGCCGCAATGTTTAGCGCATTGATGTGCTCCGCATCCCAGCCGAGACGGTATTTGAGCGTCACGGGCACATCTACCGCTTCAGTCAGCGCCTTCAGCAATTTTTCTACGAGCGCCTCATCTTTTAACAGCGCCGAGCCGCACTCTACCGAACAAACTTTTTTCGCCGGACATCCGCAGTTGAAATCCACGATTTGTGCACCGCACTGAACCGCATAGCGGGCGGTGTCGGCCAAATCGACCGGATCGGAACCGAGCAGCTGAATCGCACGGGGATAGCTTTCACTTCCCAGGGAAAATCTTTCTTGCGACTTTCTCGACTCGCGCAAGTGTTTCTGCGAGGCAACCATTTCGGCCACGGCATAAGCCGCACCCAGCTTACGGCAAATTTGACGAAAAGGAAGATCGGTAAAACCTGCCAGCGGTGCTAAGAACACGCGTCCGGGAATTTCCACATTCCCGACTTGTACTGTTGCGCCGCTCATGAAATATCCGTCTCGTTAAAGAAGCAGCCCATTGATTCGCATTTTGCGAGCTCTTCGGGAGTGCCGACATTCGCCCAGGGGCCTTTGTAGATCTCGCCGCTGACTAATTGCTGATCGACAAATTGGTACAGCCAAGGGAAGAGCTTGGAAAACTCCGGCTTTTCTCCTGCGAAGATTTTCGGCGAGAAGACCGCAATATTCCCGTAGGTGTACTTCTTATCGGCTCTATTGATAAGACCGTCTTTGAGATCCATGTCACCGTCATGAAAAGAAGGATTGGGCACCAATACTAAGTGTCCGACGATTTCTCCTTTTCTGATTCGGTCGGCAGCCTTTTCCAGGGAGGCGTAATCAAAGGCCGTGACGATGTCTCCGGAAACCACAACGAAGGGTTCTTCTCCGTCACTGAGCAAGGGAAGTGCTTTGACAATGCCGCCTTTAGTTTCCAAAGCGTCCGAAATCGAAGTTCCTTCCTGAGAAATCGTTACTTTGATTCCTTCGACGGGATGAGCTGCAAAATGCGGAGGATAGAGGTCGGCATAATGGGCGGTATTGACCACGACCTCCCGAATTCCACCCTTTTTCAGACGATCAAGCTGCCAGTCGATCATTGATCGGCCCCAAAGCTTGATCAGCGGTTTGGAATTATGCGCCGTGAGTTCCCGCATGCGTTTGCCTCTTCCGGCACACAACACAATCGCCTTCAATCCGACACTCCTTAGAAAGAGTATCCGACCGTCTCTTCGATGCCGGAGATTTGGTTAATGAAGCGAGATAAAGGTCTTAAGGCATCAAAACGCGACGCTGTCTTTTGAACGTAATTCAAGAATCTCGGCGTATCGCCAAGATATTTCGTTTTTCCGTCGCGGTAATTCAGACGGGCAAAGATGCCCAGAACTTTGAGGTGGCGCTGGAGGGCCATCCATTCGACGTCCTCCCAGAACACACCGAAATCTGCCGGGACCGGAATGCCTTCCTTGCGGGCTTTATCCCAATAGCGAATGGTCCAATCTAAAATCTGAGCTTCGCTCCAGGAAATAAAGGCATCTCTGCACAAGCAGGCAATATCATAGCTCACCGGACCGTAGACCGCGTCCTGGAAATCAATAATTCCCGGATTGTCTTTTTCTTCAAGCATCAAATTGCGCGGCATGTAGTCACGATGTACGTACACAAAGGACTGAGCAAGGTTCTTTTTGATGATGTGATCGAACATCTTGTCGAACATGCTGCGCATCTGAGGCGTGATTTCCATATTCAGATGGCGTTTCACATACCACTCAGGAAAGAGTTCGAGTTCGCTGCGGAGCAGCTCTTCGGAGTAGTCAGGCAAGACACCGGGCTTGCTGTTCTTCTGGAGTTTGACAAGTGCGGTGGTGGCATCGTCCATCAATCGGGAGGCATTGTCTTCCGAGAGAACATCGAGATAAGTCTGAGTTCCCAGATCTGACAACAGCAGAAAACCCTGTTCTACGTCCTGAGCGTAGATTTTCGGAACATTAAGGCCTTGTTTGGCAAACAGATCGTCGACAAAAATAAAAGGTTTGACGTTGCTGGGCTCCCTGGGAGAGTCCATGACGATGTAAGTCGTGCCGTCTCCGTCAATACGGAAATAGCTTCTAAAACCCGCGTCCGAAGATGCCGGGCGAAGTGTCTTCAGATTCAGCCCGAAAGACCCTCCGATTTTTTCCAGCCACTGCTTTAAGCTAACTTCACGCTCTGTCATTGTTTCCTCTCCATGATCCGTTGATCGGAAAGAATATGCAGGTCAATTAAGCCTTTATAATCTTTCCACCTAATAGCGTGCAATTTTAATGTCTAGTTTTTCAATTCGTCGAAAAAGACCCATGGAAGCTTTTCGAGCCCTACCCGTTTTTGTGGCTGTGACTTTAGCTATGCCCTTGCTCGTCTCGGCGGCCGAGCGCGATCAAGATTCCCAAACGGCTACCCCACCTAGAGAGAGCCCCCCTTCGGAGGAAGGCGATGCCCCGACATACCTCACAGCGTTCAAGATGATTGGGACGCCTAATGAGAAAATCGAGCTCATTGACAGCGCTGAAGTTCGGCGCGGCGGATCCGTCCTTCGCGGCGACACCATCACCTATACGTTCGCCAACGACGAGGTTTATTCCAACGGAAACGCCTTAGTGGCCAGAAACGGCACGATTTTCAAAGGGCCCGAGCTTACTTATCACCTCGATGCGGAAACCGGAGAAATGCCGAACGCAACGTTCCGCTATCTGCCGACTCAGATGCGAGGCACGTCCGACAAGATCGAACTTCTCGGCGAAGGCAAAGCGAAGATGTGCAATGCCATGGTCACGACATGCCGCGAAGGTGAGGAAGCCTGGTGGATTAAAGCCTCTGACATTGACTATGACGAGCTCGACGGTTCTGCTGTCGGCAAAAACGCACGCCTATATGTCGGCGGTATTCCGGTTTTTGCCTCGCCTTATTTCAGTTTCCCGGTAGGTTCCGAGCGCAAGACCGGTTTCCTGACTCCGAGATTCGGCATGAGCTCGACGCTCGGCGTGAATATGGAGGTGCCGTTCTACTGGAACATTGCACCGAACTACGACTACACGCTGACACTCAAACCGATGTCTAAGCGAGGCGTACTCTTCGGCAACGAATTCCGCTACCTGCAGCCGACTTTCTCCGGCCAGGTGGACTACAACGTCATCTTTAAGGATAAGGAAACGCACGAACGACGCTACGGCGTTGCTTGGAAACACTACCAGCGCATCGGTGATGTTTCTCTCGGCGTGGACTACCAAAAGGTCTCCGATAACGACTACTTATCGGATTTCTCGACGACCATTCGCGAGTCCAGTGAAAACATCCTCAACCAAAACTTCTGGCTGAGCTACGGACAGACTTATTGGAGTACGTCTATCGGCGTCTATAAAAATCAGACGCTTCGTCCGAACAGAAACTGGGTTGAAAAGCCCTACGAAAAAGAACCGGAATTTAACCTCAGCGGTTACGTCGCAGATTTTCACGGTGCGGTCCTTGATTCTCGTTTGACGGCAACCCGCTTCCGCCGCGGCATCTCGACGTATAACGGTTTGCGCGGTACGAGCGGCGACGGCAACCGAACCTTGTGGAATACCTCGATTTCCTATCCGCTGATGGGTTCTTACTGGTTCATTACGCCGAAGATTACATACTCGCTCACGCACTACAACGACATCAAACACGCAAGAGCCGAGATTGATAAATCTTCGACCCGTTCGCTCCCGATCTATTCTCTCGACACCGGCTTAATCTTCGAGAGAAATTCGACGGTCTTCGGACGAGAAACCGAGCAGACTCTTGAACCTCGATTGTTCTATGCCTACATTCCTTATCGGAATCAGAGGCACATGCCGAACTTCGACAGTTCTTCGGCCGACCTGAACTTCGCCGAACTGTTTACACCGAACAAGTACACGGGCTTTGACCGAATTGCGAACACCAATCAGTTGTCTGCAGTTTTGACAACCCGTTACATCGACTCCGGTACCGGTAAAGAATGGTTCTCCGCGACTGTGGGTCAGCGTTACTACTTCACGGACGAAAAAGTCGACCTTTATTGGTCCAACCCGGGTAAAACAAAGAACCGCAGTGACGTGTTGGCCGCCTCCCAGTTCTCTTTATTTGAGGGCTGGAGACTAGAGGGCGCGATCCAGTACTCTACAGAGTGGTCCAGAATCTCAAAGACGAGCGCTGGTATTCGCTATAACCCGCGTGATTTCTCGACCGTTGCTCTGTACTATCGCTACAACTACAACCCCAACGATACGCGAGACGCTTTCTATAACACCAACATCAAGCAGATCGACTTTTCGTTCCAGTGGCCGCTCATGAAAGACCTCTACGGTCTCGGAAGGTACAATTATTCATTCAGAGACAAAAAAGTGGTTGACTCGCTTATGGGCCTCGAATATCGTGCGGGGTGTTGGATTCTTCGCGGCGCCGTACAGCGTTACATCCGAAGTGAAGGAAGGTCGACAACGAACTTCTTCTTAGAACTTGAACTCGTCGGATTAGGCACCGTCGGATCCAGTCCGATCCAAGCCTTAAGCGAAGGCATTACCGGTTACAAGCCGATCGGGCCGAAGCCTGTTGAAGTCGGCCGATATGATTACTACGAATAAACTATGAAATTGACTCATCTTTATGCAGTATGTGCCTGCGCCCTCCTCTCCCTCGGCGCGGTCAATGCAGACAATGCGTACGCACAGAAAGCACCGGCAAAGAAAGAAGCGGCTGCGGCTCATAAAAACGCACCCGTCCCGGTCGATCGTATCGCAGCCGTGGTGAATCACGATGTGATTACGGAGATCCAGCTGCAGCAGAGAATTCATCAGGTGGCTACGAATCTTCGCAGAAGAAACATTCCGCTGCCCCCGATGGACAACCTTCGCGACCAGACGCTTGATCGCATGATTCTTGAACGAATCATCGAGCAGAAAGCCCGCGATACCGGCATTCGTATCGACGACAACATGCTCAACGGCGCGATCGAACAAATTGCGACCAATAACGGCCTCACCGTTCCTCAGCTCGAAAAGAAACTGGCAGCCGACGGTATTTCCGTTCCGAGCTTCAAGAGCGAGATCCGCAGCGAGCTGCTTACTCAGCGTCTTCGTGAAAGAGACGTGGACGACAAGATCCAGATTCCCGAAAGCGAAATCGATCAATATCTGAAGGATCAGAGCGGTCCGGGCAAACGCATGGAATATCGCTTATCCCGCATCGTTATCAGCTTCCCTGAAAATCCCACGAAAGCAGAAGTTGAGGCTGCCCAAAGAACCGCTTCCCGTGCGCTTGAGCAGGCTCAGAGAGGTGCAGATTTCAGCCAGCTGGCAGCAAAATACTCCGTCACACCGGAAGCGATGGAAGGCGGCGTTATGGGCTGGGTTCCCGCCGGCAAACTGCCTCCCTTCGTGGTGCAGGCTCTGCAGAATCACAAAGCCGGAGACATCATTCCGCTCCAGGCCGGAAACTCTTTCCAAATCCTCAAACTGACCGGTGTCCGCGATCCCGGCGAACAGGCCCAGCAAGGTGTTCGTCAGACGCATGTCCGCCACATCATGATGCGTCCCTCGAACGTGACGCCTGAAAAAGTCGTGATTCAGCGCTTAAATGAAATCAAGTCTCGCCTGGATAAAGGCGACGGCGACTTCCAGACACTTGCTCGTCTGCTTTCTGCAGCCCCGTCGGGCACCCGCGGCGGTGACCTCGGCTGGCTCTACCCCGGCGACGTTCCTCCGGAAATGGAACAGCAGCTCGACAAGCTGAGCGTCGGCGAAATCAGTGAACCGATCCGCACGCCTTACGGCTGGCATATCTTCCAAGTGCTCGACCGCAGAACTAAGAGCGGCATTAACGAACGCCAGCGAGAGCAGGCCAGAGAGGCGCTGCGCGAGCAGAAACTCGGTGACGCCGTCCTCGACTGGGAACGACGCCTGCGTTCGGAAGCCTATGTTGAGAAGCGAATCAACAAACCGACCGAATAACATCGTAAAGTCGAAAACGCTTAGGCCTCCTAAGCGTTTTTTCATGGAATCAAGAAATGGCTGAAGTACTCAAGCACCACAAAGCCCGCAAACGTTTCGGACAGAACTTTCTCAACGACGACTTCTGGATCAACAAAATTGCCGAAGCCGTCGATCCGAAAGAAGGCCAAAAGATCATTGAGATCGGACCGGGACAGGCTGCCCTGACAAAAGAATTAATTGCCGGTGCCAAACACATCTACTGTGTTGAAATTGACCGCGATCTTGCAGCTTGGCTGCGGACCAAATTCACGCCCGAGCAGTTAACCGTTCTTGAGGCCGACGCTCTGAAGTTCGATTGGAGAGACTTTGCCGCCGAAGAAAAGATTCGCGTGGTCGGCAACCTGCCCTACAACATTTCTTCCCCGCTGCTCTTCAAGCTCTCCGAGATCAGTGACCGCGTCGTTGATCAGCATTTCATGCTTCAGAAAGAGGTCGTGGACCGAATGGTTGCCGCCCCGGGATCAAAGGCCTACGGACGGCTTTCGGTCATGCTTCAAAGAAAATACCGCATGGTAAAGCTCTTTGATGTTCCGCCTGAGGCTTTCACGCCGGCGCCGAAAGTCATGTCTTCCGTGGTCCGCATGATCCCGATTCAAAATCCGGCAGAAGTTGACGAAGAGACCTTCCATCAGGTTGTTGCCGCCTCTTTCGCCATGCGCCGTAAAACGCTGAAGAACAATCTTGCTAAATGGATTTCCCCCGAAATGATGGAGGAGGCAGGAATCAAGCCGGAGCAGCGTGCCGAAAGCGTGCCTTTGGAAAATTTCATTCGCCTGGCTCGCTTAGTTCATGCAGCGGGCATTTCAATCGTGCTGCCCGGCCAAGTTCAGCCTGACTAGAGAAAACCAAGCGTTCTCGAATGCAGTATTGCCCTGGCTCGTTTGTAGTCAGGGCAGTGCACTTCAACGAGCTGCCAAAAACGCGAGGAATGGTTCATCTCCGTCAGATGAGCTGCCTCATGCGTATAAAGATATTCCCGCTCGGCCTTAGTAACGAACACCGCATTCCAGTGAATACGGATGTGACCGCGGCTGCTGCAGCTTCCCCAGCGCGTTTTAGCCGACGTCAAAAAGAATTTTCGATAAGGGTATCTAAAGGGCCCCATCTGTGCGAGCTTGAGCTCAAATTCTTCCTGCAAAGCCGTAAGGGCCCACTTCTTGATGGTCTTAACCAGAACTTCAAGGAACTGGTCTCGAGTGAGGTTCGCGTCCTTCACCCACAGCACGATCTCATCATCAAAGACACCGGACTCCTTGCGCACGCTCGACAGCCTTACTTTTCTTTTGACGTCCAGCAGTGTGATTTCCTGTTCGGAAGACAGTTTTTCAAAGAAGACTCGATTACTGTCTTCCTTCCCTAAGCTGTTCTGCCGTTTCTTCTGGATCCATGCCTGCTGTGAAAGAACCCAGCCCATCACTTTTTCTCGAGAAGTCCGTGACGGATACTTCACCAGAAGCTGCTCTGAGTTCGGCATGGAAATTGAAATGCTCTTGCGCTTCCCGGGCTGCCAAATGATTTGAACTTCCGCTCCGTCAGCAAGACGAATACTGCTCGCTGCCCGCGCCGGAGCCGGTTCCTTTTCTGCAGCCGGTGCCCCTCGGCGCATCTTCTCCAGAAATTGAATAATTTTTGAGGCCGATTTCTGAAGTTCAAGTTCCACTTCAAAGTCCGTGAGCCTCGCCGGGCAGTGAACAACCAAAAGACCGCCCTCAAAGGCGATTTGAGTATTCTTACGGCGGCTGCTGCGGACAATGCGATATCGGACCGGATAGCTCCCTTCTAAAGCGGAATGATGGACAAAATCAGGATCCTGCTGAGAAAGACGTGCAGAGACATCCGGATAGGCCAAGGAGGCTGCTTCAAAAAATTTAAAGTACGGCAAAAATTTCTTCTTTTGAAGTTTCAGCGCCCATTTAATTTGGAGCGCTGAAGGATAGCCCTTGGTGATGTAAATGACACCCTCCGGTCCGGCGGTAATTTGTTCTTCCTGTCCGCCAAGTCGAATATGAACGCGCCGAACCTTGTCGGGATAAGCGATTTCAGCCTCTGCCGGAGAGCCGTCTAAATAAAATTTCGTGATCTTCGGAAAAATACGACCTAAAACCATTCAACCTTTTATTTGTAGTATTTCGGTGAGATGAGCTTCATCTCACCTTCAATTTCGCTGCGAACTTCTTCATTAAGTTCATGCGGTGTTTTTCCTTCCGGACTGATCGGATCGCCGAATACCACCTTAATTACGCCCGGATACAGCAAAAACGAATGCTTCGGCCAGCATTCGCCGGAATTCAAAGCAATCGGAACAATCGGAGCATTGGTAGCAATCGCTAAACGAACGCCGCCGGTTTTATATTTAACCGAAGCGCCGGGCGCGGTGCGCGTGCCTTCGGGAAAGAGCACCAAAGCCCAGCCATGAGCAAAGAACTCCGGAACTTCACGCTTCATGCGCTCAAAAGCAGTGCGTCCTTCAGATCTGTCCACACTGAACATTCCGAGCGAAGCCAAACCCCAGCCGAAGATCGGCAGACGATGCAGTTCGCGCTTGTAGATATAGCTCAAGCGTCTCGGCACCAAGGCAAAAAATGCGAGCGTTTCCCAGCCCGACTGATGCTTAGACAGCAAAATCACGGGACCGGTCGCCGGCACCTTATCCATGCCCGTAATTTCATAGCGAACACCGCAAATCGTGCGCATTAAGCCGATCACCATTCGGCACCATTTTTTTACGATGGCGTAACGGCCTTCTTTCGATGTAAACGGAATACAAACGAAAAGGACGATGCCGTAGCAGATGATGGTGATACAAAAGAGGAACCAAAAAATCAAGGCACGAAGCCAGAGCATAAGTTTCATAGGTATTGTTGGAAAAGGCCGCTCTGTGAGAAAGGCCCCCTTGGGGGGGGGCCTTCTGATCGGAAAGTTAAGAGGCTAAACACGAAAGTTTGGCGACTTGATTCATCGCTTTATGGAGCTCGTTGAGCAGCGTTAAGCGATTTCTTCTCAAGGCCTCATCTTCGGCGTTCACCATCACTTTGTCGAAGAACGCGTCCACCGGAGCTTTCAGCGGAGCCAGGCTGCGAAGTTCGTCTTCGTAGCGGCCGGCCTTATAGTCGGCTTCAAGTTTCGGTTCAAGCGTACGAATAGCTTCGTAAAGATCCTTCTCTTCTTTTTCTGTCAGGAGAGCCGGATCAACAGCATCTGCCAGCGGAAGTGTGTTCTTCTTGAGGATGTTCTCAATACGTTTGTTGGCAGCAGCCAGAGACTCGGCCTCCGGCAGGCTCATAAAGTCATGAACGGCCTTCAGGCGTTTCGGAACATCCGCAAGGATAGCAGGTTCGGAACCGATCACGGATTCCACTTCATGAGCGGTAAAGCCCTGATCCTTCTGCATGACGCGCAGACGATCATGGAAGAACTGTTTGAGCTCTTCTGTGGCATCTTTGACGCCGGGAACAACAGATTCTTCTTCCGTACCGATAGCGATCAGTTTGTCCAAAGAAAGCGGCAGTTCTTTTTCGATCAGCATGCGAAGAATGCCGAGGGCGTGTCTGCGCAGGGCGAACGGATCTTTTTCTCCGGTCGGCAGCTGTCCGATGCCGAAGAGTCCGGTCAGTGTCTCAATTTTGTCGGCCAAGGCAACAGCCAAGCTTTCAGGTGTGGACGGAAGCTCGTCACCGGCATAGCGCGGCTGGTAGTGCTCACGAATCGCAAGAGCGACTTTGTCGTCTTCTTTGTCGTGATGAGCGTAGTACTCACCCATGATGCCCTGCAGTTCGGGGAACTCTCCGACCATCAAAGTGCGTAGATCGGCTTTTGCCAGCTTAGCTGCGCGGCGGGCCAGTGCAGGATCGGCACCGATCTGCTCGGCGATGCGGGAAGCAATCTTCTGAACGCGTTCGCTTCTTTCAAGCTGAGTACCGAGCTTGTTGTGGTAGACCACATGAGCCAAGCCGGGGACGCGGGATTCCAGTGTCTGGAGACGGTCCTGATCATAGAAGAACTTCGCATCGGCCAAACGAGCGCGAACCACACGGGCGTTGCCGGAACGAATAGCTTCGCCGCCGTCCTTGGCTTCAATCTGAGAAACCAGAAGGAAGCGGTTCATAAGCTTCTTGTTCTTGTCTCTCAAGGCAAAGTATTTTTGATTCTGCTGCATTGTCAGAATCAGGCACTCGGCGGGAACCGTCAGGAATTCTTCGTCAAAGCCGGATTCGTAGACAACGGGCCATTCTGTCAGAGCGGCAACCTCATTGACGAGATCATCGGGCATGATGATTTCGGCATTAAGTTTTTCCGCAGCGGACTTAAGCTCGCCAACCATCTTGTTCTTTCTCTCTTCGAAAGAAGCGACGATCTTGCCTTCTTTTTCCATCTGTTCGGCATATTTTTCTGCCTCTTTGATGGAAATAGGCTCTTTAACGTGGAAGCGGTGTCCCATCGTTTCACGGCCGGCCTTCAGACCGAACAATTCAACGGGAACGATTTCTTTATCGAACAAAGCAACGAGGTGCTTGACCGGGCGGACGAATTCGACGGTCTTGCCGTTTTCGAGCTGATAGCTCATCACCTTAGGAATCGGCAGACGGCGAACGGCGTGATCCAAAGCGATCTGCAAACCGTCCTTCAGAGAGACGCCGGCCTTAGTACCTTCGTATACCAGCTGATCCTGCTTGCCGTCGTTCACGACTTTAAGCTCAGAAGGTTCGCACTCGATGCCGAGGGCCTTCATCTTCTTGCTCAGAGCCGGAGTAGCTTTGCCTTCAGCATCCAAACCGACTTTCACCGGTACCAGTTTCTGACGGAAAGGTTTGTCGGGTGCCACTTCGGAAACATCCGAAATGAGTGCGGCAATCCGGCGAGGAGAACCGTAAGCGGTTACCTGCGCGTTGGGAAGAGCCAAATCCTGCTCTTTCAGGCTGAAAGCCAGTTCTTTGGCAAACGCCTTGGATAAATTGTCCAGTGCCTTCGGCGGCAGCTCTTCTGTTTGAATTTCAATCAATAATGAAGCCATTTCTCTAACCTCTTTATTCTTTTTTCTGGCACATCGGGAAGCCGAGGCGTTCACGGGAGTCGTAGTAGCTTTGAGCAACGGCTCGGGAAATCTGACGAATACGGCCGATATAGGCGGCGCGTTCTGTCACACTGATGGCACCGCGTGCGTCGAGGAGGTTAAACGTATGTCCGGCTTTCAGAACCATTTCATAGGCCGGAAGAGCAAGGTTCAGGTCCATCAGGCGCTTGGCTTCACTCTCAAAGTAGTCGAACTGCTTGAGAAGTTTTTCAGGGTCGCTTGCCTCAAAGTTGTAGTGGCTCTGCTCGACTTCGTTTTAATGGAAGACGTCGCCGTAAGTGAGAATGTGTTCGCCGGAAGCGTCCTGCCACTTGGTGTAGACAAGGTCGAAAACATTGTCGCAGTTCTGAAGATACATTGTCAGACGTTCAAGACCGTATGTAATTTCTCCGGTAATCGGCTTGCATTCCAGGCCGCCGACCTGCTGGAAGTATGTGAACTGAGTCACTTCCATACCGTTCATCCAAACTTCCCAGCCTAAGCCCCAGGCTCCGAGCGTCGGGTTCTCCCAGTTGTCTTCGACGAAACGAATGTCGTTGACTTCGGTATCAATGCCCAGTGCTCTCAAGGAGCCGAGGTAACGGTCAACAATGTCCGTCGGAGCCGGTTTAAGAACCACCTGGAACTGGTGATGCTGATGAAGACGATTGGGATTTTCGCCGTAACGGGCGTCTTTCGGTCTTCTGGACGGCTGCACATACGCAGCTCTCCAAGGTTCAGGGCCTAAGGCTCTGAGAAATGTTGCGGTATGAGAGGTGCCGGCACCGACTTCGATGTCGATCGGCTGGAGCAAGGCGCAGCCCTGTCCGTTCCAATACTGCTGTAGACGCAGAATAACTTCCTGAAATGTGAGCATAATTTCGAACTTTTTCTTCTCAGCAATGCTGAATTGAGAATAATCTTTTTATTTTAGCGGGAGACGGTGTCTTTTTCTGAACAACAGGGCAAGGATTGCACTGATAAGAAGCAAAACCATGGCTCCGAGCCAAGGAAGCGCCCCGAATTTCACAAACGGCGTCGCCTCTCCCTGTGCCGCAGCCACTTTAACATCGAGCTTGCCCGGCTCCATAGCGGGCAGCTCTGCGGCGACTTCACCGCGGCTAGTCACGTAAGCCGTCATTCCGGTATTTGTCGCGCGAATGACCGGACGAGCAAATTCCATCGCGCGCATCCTCGAAATATTGAGATGCTGAGGCAGCGCATGCGTATCTCCGAACCAGCCGAGGTTGGAGAGATTCACCAGAAGATTCGGGGCTTTGCCGCCCTGCCACCACTCTCTGATTTCCGATGCAAAGAGATCTTCGTAGCACAAAAGCGGAGCGGCTGCTACGCCGTCAATCTCAAAAGCTTTTTGATCGGTCGTTCCCTTCAGCAGGTCTCCCATCGGAATCTGCAGCATGTCGATAAACCACCTGAAGCCGGTAGGAACATACTCTCCGAAGGGAACCAAGTGCTTTTTGGTGTAAGACTGAACAATCTTTTCATGCTCGACCAGAACGGCCGTGTTGCGGTATCCGTCTTCTCCGCGCAAAAAGCCGCCGAACATCAAAGCGGCGTTGCCATTGGTGACGTGCGTAAATTTCCTCCAGATTTCCGGTTTCAGCTGCTGAAGCGGTATCGGAAAAATAGTTTCGGGCAAAACGATCAGTCCGCTTTCCGGCACCGGTTTTTCATTCATCAGCCGGACGTAACGCTCGAAGCTCGTGAGGCTGCCCATCGGAGAGAATTTTTCGTCCTGAGCAATCCCGCCTTGAACTAAACGGACGGAAAGCGTTTTGTACGGTTCACTCCAGCGAATGTCGGTCAGAGCAAATGCAAGAGAAAAAACGACCAGAAGTCCGGCACAGGAAACGGCAATGCCTTTGAGATTTTTACGCTCCAGCAGGAGGAGCGCCGCACATCCGGAAATAAAGGCAGCCAAGAAATTTATACCGTCTGCGCCGCAGATCGGAGCAAATGCAGAGAGGGAGCCGTCGACATGGGCGTAGGACACCGCGCTCCAGGGAAAGCCTGAAAAAAGCACGCCTCTGAGCCACTCCGTCAGCCCCCATGCGGCCGGCGCAATAGCCAAAAGCATGAGACCGGCACTCGAGCCGCGCTTCATGGACCATGCACAGAGCGCGCCGACAGCCGCCGGATAAAGAGCTAGGTAACAAGA
>ERZ791720.716-NODE-716-length-15418-cov-10.8244_pt1 | contig 15418 bp, 15 predicted proteins | sample MGYA00510048_ERZ791720 | MGnify/ENA primary metagenome ERZ791720 (study PRJEB30046, sample SAMN00715142) | human gut metagenome | study: EMG produced TPA metagenomics assembly of the A metagenome-wide association study of gut microbiota in type 2... | reverse complement strand
TGGTGGAACTTATCTATCTTCAATTCTACAATAACATGGCATTTCAAAATGCGGTGATAGAACACAAGGTCGGCAAAGAAATAATCCTCGTCTATCAAGATACGTTTTTGCCGGGCTTCAAAACAGAAGCCATGTCCCATTTCTAACAGGAAGTGTTGCAGGTTGTCAAGAATGGCTTGTTCCAAATCAGTTTCTGTCACCAATGCACGTTCATTCAACTCTAAGAACTCCAAAGTAACAGGGGTGTTGATAACATCTTTAGGTTGTAATAAGGTTGCTTGTTGCTGGACTAAAGCGGAGAGGGCTTCTTTGTTTTTGGATAGTCCGCTACGTTCGTAATATAAAGATGCGATTTGTCGCTCCAACTCCTTTACAGACCAGCAGCCACGAATGGTTTCCATTTCATAGAAAGCACGTTTTACCGGGTTCTCAATTCCCGATATAGTGTTTAAATGGGTGGAAGATAATCTATTGAATAATCTATCAGCCGGAATCATCCATGTTTCGGTTTGTGGGTATTCTGTTGATAGTTTCCAAACTCCATTTTCAGATTCGGCGGTCACCAACCGCCGAATTGGTTCAGTGAATTCGGCGGTCAATGACTGCCGAATTTGAATTTGTGATGCAATGTATTGTGTAACAGGTTCTTTTAGTTGTGGATAAACAAGGTACAACCGTCTAAATTCCCTGAATCTACGTTCATTCAGACCTTTTGTTTTCAGTCGTTGTTCCAGCTTCTTCAACAGTTGTTCACCGTAGGCGGCACGGTCTTCTCCGTTCTGCTCAAATTCTACAATATAGCAACCCATAAGCCAGTTACGGGAAGTAAGGGCAAGGTTTACAGCATGTGCGGCTTGTGCCTGCAACGTGTTCTGTATCGTGCTGATATGTTTTACTAATGCTTCAAAGTTCATAGTTACAAAGATAAGTCTTTTATGGTTAAAACTTTAGTTCGGGCAAGCTGTTTATTGCTTCCTCTTTCAATTTATCCACCGCACGGGTGTACTTCTCCGTATGCTTCAATCCGCTATGCCCTAAAAGGCTGGCTACGGTTTTGATATTTGCCCCATTGTTCAGAATGTTCACGGCAAACGAATGCCGGGCACAATGCCAGCTTATATGTTTGTCTATCCCGGCTCTCTTTACCCAACGCTTTACTGATTTACAGCAACTTTCGTAAGTAGGTAAATCGAATATCAAACAGTTTTTATCTGCCGGGGCTTCACCAATGATAGACAATAGACCATCATTCAGGGGAATAACCACACCACTACTGGCAGAATGTCCCTTTGTCTTGCTTTGTTCAAATTTCAATAACCGATTAGCGTAATCCACATTCTTATAGGTAAGGTCTTTTACATCACAGAAACGCAAACCACTGTATAAACAGAAGATAAAAGCCCGTCTGACATTCGGGTTCTCGTTGTCATAATGGCAAGCCGCCAACTTTTGTATTTCTTCGGGAGAAAGAACATCTTTTCGAAGCATTTGGCTATCCACTTTACAGGTAACACTTTTACATGGGTCTTTCAACATTACATCGTGGTCAATCGCATATCGAATAACTTTCTTGAAACGCTGGTAAATGCTTTTAGCACCTTCACCCACACTTCGGGATTGCAAATAGGCTACAAACTGCTCCATCATTTCTTTGGTGATAAGTTCCGGTTTGATACTAAACTCATTCATGGGGTATTGCTCTTTTAAGAAGTCCTTAAAACGGCTAAGCGCAATTTGTACCATGCGAATATCTTTCTTGGTATAACTGTTGATATAGGCTTGGAAATAGTCTAAGAAATTGACCGTTCTATCTTTTTTCAACCGATAGCCCAACATACTTTCTTTAAATTCCTGCTCACGCTCCGCACGTATCTTTGTGGCAAGCTCCAATGTTTCTTTGTTCTGCTGGCGTTCCGCAGGGGTACGGGGCTTATCTATCAGATACAGACTAAGGTTTTCTTTTCGCCTGTTATGCTTTACTGCAAACTTGGGCTTACCTTGCATCTTTCCACTATCATAGTACACTTGATTGCCGTTTTCATCTAATACGGGCTTTTCCTCTCTACCTAAATAATACTCTAAGTAAAGGCTGATTCTACCATCCGAGAGCTTATTTTGCTCTAACTTGGGGTTTTCTTTCGTTTTATTTTCTAACTTTGCCATTGTTTAGAGGTTTTATCCCGATTTAGGTACCATAACCGGGTGATTACGCTAAATAGTTGATTTTCTTTTGTTTTCCAATATTGCAAAGGTACAAAAGAAAATGATATTTCAAAGTGTACTAAAAGTGTACTGAATAACGGAAAATGGGCAAAATATGGCAAAAATAGAGAAAATAGGAAATATTCAAATAGTTGATAATAAGGAAGATAAATTCTTTTATTTTCCTATGATTTCTATGGCTTGTACCGGGTCTGGGTACAAAGATAAAAGCTAAGTAATTGATAATTCAATACTTAGCTTTTTCTTTTTATCGGAGATGTTCCCAAATTGTTCCCAATCATCCTTATGTATTCCACCAAAGATGGGGCATTTACTTCATGCCATCTATTACTTTTAATATAGAATCGGGCTTTTCTACCATTCGCAATACAGAATCCGAATCAAATCCCATATATTCTATATAGGTTCGTATTAACTCATAATGCTCTTTGGCATATTTTGTATCTATCGCACGTGTAGCGTTGAAACAGATAGGTTCATGATGTGCTATTCGGTTACGAAATTCACGGATGGCAGTCAATTGTTTGTAGATGTCTGTTTGTTTTAAGCCATGCGCTTTGTTGGGGAATATTTGAAGAAGTGTTTTTCCTCCTATGCGATAATTGCGTCTTGTAAACAGATAAGTCCAGAAACCAAATGTAAAGGAAGCTACCATCTTATCGTTGTTGTACACTCCCATATTGGTATAAGTACGCTGTATGCGTACTATTTCGGAGGCTTCCTGTTCAAGTAATCCATTGGGTCTTGCTTGGTTGATTATCCAATTATCGTCATTGAAATATTGTTTGTAGTGAGTGTTTATGGCATTGCGTAGCATTATCTCAAACATACCGATAACTCCATAAAAACGTTGGCTCAACTTGATGTTATATTGGTATAGGCGCAAGGTTTTGGCTTTTTCATTACCACTTGCTTGTGCGTATTTATTTAATCTTGCCGGGGATAGTACCTGCAAACATTCGTCATATTTCATTTGGTATAAGTTTAAAAACAAGACTTTTCTTGCAAAAATAGAAATTAATGACTATATTTGCAAACGTAAGACCCTGTTGTCCCTGCTGAACAAGCAAACTTCAGGGTTATTGTTTTTTTATGTGGGTTCTATTATACGTTTTTGATTTTAAAACAATTTGTAAATAAATAATCAAAAAAGGAGGTATATTATGAAAAAAGAATTGTATAAAGAACTTAACAGTAAAGAAAATGCTGAAGTTTATGGTGGTAAAAGTCTTTGGACTTTAGCGGGTGAAGTTTGCCATAAGGCATGGAATGAGATTAAATCATGGTTTTGATAAATGTTGAATTATAAACAGGATGTAGTAATATTTGTTTATTACTACATCCTGTTTTAATTAGATTATTTGCTTATGTGTTATATCGAGAAAAAAAATAAAGTTAGAGTTCCATTATGGGCTGATTTGTTAATATTTTTAGTGCTTCTTTTTATTGCCTCTTTAATAGGAGTAGAGAGCACATTGTCATTGATCGGTTCAACAGATTTTGAAAGTGTGAAATATTCTTTTTTATCTGCAATTATTTCTTCTATAATGGTTTTCTTGGTTATTTGGCTTCAACATTGTATTATAGACAAACGACCTTTAAGTGAACTGGGTTTATGTACTACTCACTTTGTATGGAAACATTCAAGTTTGGTTGTTGTGTGGACGTTTATAGTGTTTGCTATTGGTTTTTTGATTTGTTTATTAAGTGGTGATGTCTCTATTGTATCGGTACATTGGAATTTGAAAGACTTGTCATTGAGTCTATTGATGTTTACTTTTGGTGCTTTCTATGAGGAAATTATAATGAGAGGATATCTATTGACACGTTTATGCCGATCTGGATTAAATGTTTGGCTATGTTTAATAATAACCGCAATTATTTTCTCTGCAATGCATTTAGCAAATCCTAATGTGAATTTTTGTTCTGTTGTTAACCTCTTTTTGTTTGGAATTTTAGACGGATGTATTTTTTTATATACTAAAAGTCTATGGGTATCTGTAATAGCTCATTGTGCGTGGAATTGGATACAAGGATCAATTTTTGGGTTTAAAGTTAGTGGTTGTGAATTCTTTCAGCCCATTATAAATTTGGATATGCCGTCTTATAATTTAGTAAATGGCGGATTGTTTGGATTTGAAGGTTCTATAATCTGTACGATATTATTACTACCTTCTGTTTTTGTATTAATGAAACTTGTATCTAAGAATCTTAAGAAAAATGTATGATTTATATTAAGTATATACAACCGATTATTACTCAATAATTTGCAAGTAATAAGTCAGAAATATGGTCGTAACCTTTAAGGGTACATTCTAAAAGGTGAAGATTTAACGTTTTTGTTATTTCTTAACTCATGTAGAGTGTCAATATTGGCAAACTCTTCTTTATTTCGGTGCAATTTGTGATTGATATTCCACTTTAATTTTGCCTCATTGCTTAAGCTGCAAAAATGTTTTGTTTTATTGTGTTGGTTTCCTTTCTCTTGATATGTCAATCATCAGTCTTTTTCCATTACGTTCTATCTCCAAAGTAAGACTATCAACCTGTTGAATGTATTTCTCTAATTTGCCACTTGCCACAGACATAATATCTGTGTTTATCGCTCCGTTATCAACAGCGATTACCTTATCTCCTAACATCAATCCAGCTTCTTCTGCAAGTCCGTTTATTTCCAAAGCCGTAACACAAACCGCATTGTTGCGGATTGTGATACGTAAACCGAGTGGGGAAAATCCATCATGAATGGTTGGAAGTATGTCGGCATATTGTTTGACGTATAAGTTTTTGCCGGCAAGTATAAAATTCATTTTTCCGATGAAGATATTGCCTGCCACATTTTTATCAATAGATGGTATATAGCTCAACGTACAATCTGGAATTACTATACCGTTACAGAACATCGTGATTCCACGGAACTCTGCAATCGTATCTGTCAACCCTTCTCTACGATAATTTGTATATGTTCTCGGAGTTTGGGACATCCTCAATTTCTCATAAGTACTTTTGTCTATTATGATGTCATAATTCGATCCCAAGTCAAGCATCAAATTCAAGCTATCAGTCTGTTTACTGTACAGTGGCAGATTGTTTACCCCTCCCTTAACAAGAGTAAACCCTTCGGTTTCTTGTTTTAGTATATCTTCATTTTTAAGCGAAAATGCGGTCAATTCATTGGTATCCATGTCGAATTTCCAACCTATATTTTCCATGATAGCACGTCCTAATACCGGACGATATAGTGTATTATACATACCGTTATCCTTTGGGACAGATGTGAAAACAACTCTCTTTAATTCGCAATCTCCAAGCTGGATATTATTTACTCTATATAATTTTGAGAAATAGACTTGTTTGTAAAAATTGAATGTCGGCATCGGTTTCCGTTTCCAATATTTTGCCTCGTATCGGTCAAGAATTTCTTGCTTAGCCAGAGCAGTAGATGCTTGTGTATCGAACAAGAGCGTGTCAGTATATTGACCGTTTATTATAGCGGCTACTCCAAAATAACCATTTGGGTCACGGATTATTGGAGAGGTTTGAATAAACTCAGAATCAATGTTTTCTACTGCACTTCTTTGCTCTGCATTAAAGTTTTTAACCCAAATGCTTATATAAACAAAGTAAATAAGTACACAAATCAGCAAAGCTGATAATGTGCGGACTAAATATCTAAACAACTTTTTTACCATATTATTTATAGATTTAATCATTTAAAGAGTAATAGCATTCGTGAAGTTTGAGGTATACCATAGCCAATTTCATAGTTAGGGGCAGAACTGTTTAATCCCGATGTATGTAAGAGATTGATAAGTTCATTTCGACTCATTCGTTTGTACTCCAGTAGAGAAGCGCATAATCCGGCAATGACAGGAGCCGTATATGACGTTCCTCGGCGTGGAGGCTGTGCGTAAGCACATACATCGGGCTTTATGAAATCGACACCTCCATAACCTATAGAACTGTAACCGGCGCGAGTTGTGCTGTCTGATTCAATGGCACCAACGGATATAACCTCCCTGACATCGGCAGGGAAATTTGAGTAACGCCAAGGCTCATCCCCCTCGTTACCCATGCTCTGAATAAATATCAAGTTAGAATTGACTTGTAGCACACTGTCTACAAATTGGGATATACGAGAGCTATGTCCATCGAGCATGGAGACTGTGTAACCGTCATAATCATCAAATATCGTATAACCACATGAACTTGTTATCACATCTACGTCCTGCGACAGCAACCAGCGTATGGCGTTCATCATACGGTCTTCCTCTATCCGTAACTCTGTATCGAAGTCGTCAATCTCTGCCAAATAATATTCGGCATTCCATGCCAACCCTTTTATAGTATCACCTGATGAGAGGTAACCACCTATGCATGCACAGGAGTAAGCCCCATGGTCTCGCTCTCGGCCGGGTTCCTTGACGAAGAAATCGGTTGTGTCACCATCTATGAAATTTGCGTAAGCCGCCACATATATGTTTTTCGTCCATGAGCGTTGCCGCAATCCTCCAAATCCCGTATCCAATACTCCGATTTTAATTCCCCGACCACTGAGATTTAACGAATCATACGATTCATCAATCATCATTGCCGGTGCTGTTGTATAAACTCGTTTTCCGATAGATACATAATGTTCAGGAGGATTTGAAAAATCATTTCGTGTCAAATAATAGCCCAGTATTGATAGGATGATAATGGAAAACAATAGTATTCCACCAATAATTTTTATAACTGTTTTTAATGTTTTCATTGGATAAATGAATTTTCGATGTCTAAATACTCAATTCTACTCTCGACTGTCAGACTCCAATTCTTTCTCAATCTCCTCAATCGTAGGCAGACTGCCACGGAAGTCTTTCGGCAAGGCTTGCCCCAATTCATAGTCGGAGATGCCGATTGGCTTCTGAATATCACGCAAGGCATATTCAGCCTTGATACGGTCTTTGCTCTTGCAAAGTAGCAATCCAATCGTTCGGTTATCTCCCTCTCGACAAAGAATATCATCCACGGCAGAACAATAAAAATTCAATTTGCCGATATATTCCGGCATGAACTCCGTATCTTTCAATTCAATTACCAAATATCTGTGCAGAAACGCATTATACATCAATATGTCGATATAATAATCATCGCCTGACACCTCTATGTGATATTGCCTACCCATGAAAGCAAAGCCGGCTCCCATTTCCACAAGAAACTTTTCCACATGCTTCACTAAGCCAATTTCCACGTCACGCTCATTATATTGGTCGGTAAAAGTCAGTATATCGAATATATACGGGTCTTTGAGCATGGCTTTCACATCGTTTGCTTCGGGAACAGGCAGGGTTGCGGTGAAATTGTTTGCCAACGCACCATGCTTGCCATAGTCATCAAGTTTGATGGCTTCTTGCAGATAGCGTGTCGTCCAGTGATTGGTAATGCTCTGTACCATATACCAATAGCGTGCACGAATATCTTTGACCTGCTTTATCAATACAAGATTGTGCGTCCAATCCAAATGCTTGATAGGGAGGGTGAAATTATATTCATCCAATTGCGAAATCACTGATTTCGCAATTGGAGAAACTGCCCTTTTTATCATCGTAAGTTCCTGATTATACTCATTGAAAAACTGCACCATATATTGCATGTTACGTACAGTAAATCCTTTTATTTCGGAATAATCGTTCTTCAAGTCCGCTGCCAGCCGTTGCAAGGTTTTCTTGCCCCAACCGTCTGCATCCTGACTTTGCTGCAACATGCCGCCAATATCCCAATACATCCTGAGCATTTCTTCATTGGCAGCATAAATCGCCCTTTGCTGGGCTATCAGTACCCGTTGCTTGATTTTGCGAAGCAATGTCGCATAACCACGAAAGTTATCCGACATGTTTTCAATTGCTTGTTTATCTGTATTTTTAGCCATATTCTCCTTTGATATATTTACAAAGTTACGTTTTTTATTCGATTGTACATCAAATTCATACAATATTATTAGTTATTCTCTTATGAGCTATCTTCTCATCGAAAATCCTCTTTTCTGCTGCTGGTCATAATTTCCCTCCACCACATTAGTAACCTCCCGTCTGGCTTTGATTTGCTGCCGGCTGTCAAAATCACCTTTCCGCTTTGCCGTGAAATACAGAAAATCACCGGCGGCTCTGTGTGACTGTTTGTCTTCACCGAACAGGTTAAGTGCACCCTTGATGTCCGCTACCTGCTCCGTATCAAAACGTGGCTTGTAATAATCCCTTGCCAAACGGATGATACCGTGTACTGCCTTGCGAAAAATCTCGCTTGTCTTGAGCAAAAGGAAGCCGAGACTCTCAATAATCAGATTCTGCCATGCAATCCGGTTTTTAAGTTTCATAGTTTCCTCTGAATGCACGGCATCCCTGCGGCTTAATTCAGACTGATGTTCAGTTTTCAACTTCATCAATTCACGGTGGTGGCTGTTCTGCATGGTCCGGATTGTGCCTTGTAACTGCCCGATGGTTTCCTCATGTGTGGAAATCTCATGACGCAAATCCTCTATTTCGCCTTTTAGAGCCTTTGACCTGCCTGTAGCCCAGCCGACAGCGGCATTGAGCAGTTCACTGCCTTTCTCCTTATTCAGCCTGGAACGTTTCTCGCTGATAGCTCTGTTAAGCTCTTCATTCTGCCGTTCCTTTTGAATAGCTATTTCATTTAGGGTGTTGGTGATTATTTCAGCCTCGTGCATCTTTTGGTTGGCTTTTTCCAGTTGATGCTCCCGATACTGCCTCGTAGCGTCAAGACGCTTCATCTCCTCTTTCTGCTTCTCAATGATGAAGTCATTACGCTCCAGATGTTTCTTTCCCGTAACGGCTTTTGATTGTCCCCGCTCCATTGAGAGAATATCGGATGCCAGGTTTTGCATCGTTGTCATATCGTCATCATTGAGTTTTATGCTCTTGCCTGTATCGTGGTTCATCCAGTCGAATACAATGTGCGCATGGTAATTCGGCTTGAACCATCTGTCACCCACCTTGAAACTCTCCCTGTCCTCCGGCGATGGTTGTCCGGACAGCCAATGTCCCTCGTCCTTGTGCAGATAAATCTGGAGCGGTGTGATACCCCAGCGTCTTTGGCACTCATTACCAAATTCACGCACGTCCGCCAGTGTCGTGTCCGGTCGAATGAGCATCACTCCTTCACGTATGGGAGAGCATCCTGCCACCTTGATGATTTTGCCGTTCTTGCCTTTACGCTCACGCTCCTTCTCCTGCATGGCACGGCCGGTCTTCTCCTTTACCATCCGCTTTATGTTGTCATAGTGCTTTTGCAGATCGGGGCTGCCGAAGTTCCGGTTTACCCACTGCTCGTTATCAGCGGAAAGTTCGGGAACGATGTAGATTCTGGACTTGGCAATATTGCGCATGTACTCGCGTGTCCTCCGGTTATGAGGCATGCTGGAAGCAACATTGCAAGGCTTGATATGTATGCTTGATTTTGTAGCCATTTTCTTGAAAATTGATTGGGGTTGTTGGATAATGTTGATTGCTTCTGTCCGCTTATAACCGCATGGGGTTCTTAGGGATGTTACCCATAAGCGGAGTTTCCAAAGAGAGGGTCACTCTTTGGTCAGGTTGCATAGGGCTGACAGCCCTTGCCGGGTTCTCAGGGCAGCGTCCTGAGTGGGACGGGGCAACGCCCAGCCCCTCGGGAGAGCCCACAACTACGAAAGCGGAGCGTGTAGTTATAGTGGGCTATAACCGGAAGCCGCTCTTCTTCTCCGGTGATTGGCTGCGCACCCCTTTGGCGGACTGGAGCTGCCTTTTTCTTTCAACCTGTTTCTGTAAGTATTCGTTCAAGTCCTTGCATCCGCTGTAAATCTGCGAAGCGTCCCGGATGTACCGGTCTCTGCCGTATTCCATGCGGATTTGCCGGAGTGCTTCCATTCCTGCATGGTCGTTGTCGAAAAAGCAGTGGATGCGTTCGTAATTGCCCAACGGATAGAGAGCCTTGTTCACATTCGATACGGAGTTCAATACAATATAGTCCTGCCCGTCCAATTCCGGATAATTTGGGCAGCTCTCTTGTCTCAATGTCAGAAAGGAGAGGTAGTCCATGAACCCCTCGAACACATAACAGGTATTCCTCGCTTTCCCAGACTGTCTGATGTGGGAGATTTCCTTTGGGGCGATGCAGCCCTTGAAATAGCGGTTGCGAACCTCAAACCCACCCGAACCATTGGGAAAGGCGATGGCAAAGTACCGCTTGCCGTTGTGGGTGAAACGGGCTTCACTACATTCTCTTTTCGCCAGTTCTGTATTTATTCCTCTACCTTGCAAGTAGGCAAGCAGGGCAGGAGATGACAGCGGAACAATCTCCAACTGTTGGAAGCTCGGCTCAGAAGAGCTTTGCTTGCCAAAAGAAAAAGATACCGGGCGCACGTGCGGTGTCTGCTCTGCTATCCGTTTCAAGATGTAAGGTACATGGTCGGTAGCGTACAGATGTGCAGCCAGTGCAATGATGTTTCCGCCCTTTCCCAAACCGAAGTCATACCATTGTTCACGTTCGGTATTCACTTTGAACGATGCTTCACTCTCTTCCCGAAACGGAGATTTGTACCAAAGGTTGATACCTTGTTGTTTTACTGGTGAATAACCCAAGCTGTGCAGGTAGTCGGCTATTCGTATGCTTTTAGCTTCTTCTATTGTCATTTTCTTGCGGATTTGTTGGTGAATGAAAAAATGATGATTTGATGAATTTGGAATTTAACACACTGTTAAACAGCGTTATATCGGCTCATCTTTTTCTCATCAGATTGCTTGCCAAAAGAGAAATGATGTTTTCTTTTTTCATCAGCAATCGTTGTTGATGAGTGTTTGATGAATACATATCTATCTGTAAGGCAATATATTACTTCCCTTATTCATCATTTCATCAAAATAATTAGATAGCGGTCAGTTGTTCTTTCGTTACCGTATAAAACCGACCAGTTTTCCTTTTCGGCTCATAGTGGCACTCACGATGGGGTGCGAACTCATAAGCGGTGTAGGATAGCGAATTGTGTGCGGAAGTAAGTTTCCATACTTCCTGCACAACTTTCCTCACTTGATACTTTTCAACCTTGACCTGTGAATAGAGTAGCAAGGTTACAAGGTCGTTCAGGCAGAATGATACGCTTTCCACGTTCATGTTCGACATGATGTCAAGCAACAACTCGGTCATTTCTATTTCCAGTCGGTTGCGGTTGCTTCGGATTATTTTCTGCAAGGCTGCGGTATGTGTCAGTCTTGGGTTGAACCACATACGGCTTTCCTGTGTTGTGGATAGTTCCCTTTGGGTCAGGAAATAAAGAAATGCGGGTATTTCCGCTTTTAGCTTTTGCAGAAAGTTGGTATCATCACTCTGCAACGGCATTATCTTCCGCACCCAGTAGCGTGTTTCTCCTGCGTCTATGAGTATGGGCAGATATTCGTTGTTGGAACATAGCACGAACTTGGCAAAGAAAGCAATCTCCGTTCGGTCTTTGCCTTTGGCTTCCACCTTGTAGGTGAAAGTGGTGCTCAGGTTTTTCAACCGTTCGCTGTCTTCCCTGCGGTTGAGCAAAACTTCGTCCACAACGATTAGCAGCTTTCCTGCCCAGTCGGAATTGAACTGGCTGCGGAAATCCTCGTTGGTGTTGAAAGTCACATTATTCTCAAACACGGCTTTCAGAAAGTTCAAGAACGTGCTTTTGCCAGTGTTGCGTTCCTCTGAAACAAGTAGGACAATGGGCAGCTTCTGTGTTGGCTGTAGATACAGCAGTTGCATATAGTCCATACCCAGCTCGTATTGTTCCCCGAAGATGTGCCGCATCAAGGATTGGATGTGGGAGAAGTCCCCCTGTTGCGGTTTATGCTCTATCGGCTCGTAAAGGTTCAGAAACCCCTCAATCTCCTTTTGGTAGTTCAGATGATTGGGAACAGTGCAAAAGCCGTCATACTTGGGGACGGTGGCAAGATAATTCTTTCCATAGTCCTGCCGTAATGTGCTGTTGTTCCATACGACGCGTTTCTTCTCATAACCGCCATTGGCGCATGGCTGATTGACTACCTTGTACAAAGTTGTTCCTACGCGCATATATTCTTCCTCCTTCATAGGCTTAGATTAAAGGATTGTGTTCACCTAAGATTCTCTGAATGTCGGATTGTCGGTATCTGACCTTGTTTCCAACCTTTACAGGCTTCAGATAGTTTTTCTTAGACCAGTGCCAGAGTGTGGTATCACAAACACCGCACATCTTTTTCACTTCCTCTTTGGTTAGATACTTCTCCTTTCTTGCTTCCGCAATGGCGGTAGAAAGTTCATGCTTCGCACGGCTGATTAACTGGTTGGAGAATAATAGCAAATCTTCTCCTGTTACTTCCAACTTGATGTTTCCGTTTCCGTTTTGGATAATTGCCAATATGTCTGTCATAGGCTTCTTGAAACTGCCGGTTGTAAGACTTCCCGTTTCGGCAGTATTATAAACGAAAAGCCACTACCCCGATTAGGATAGTGGCGCAAATATATAATGAAAATCAATCGTAAAACAATGATATTCAATTCGTTAAATTCGTAAAAACGAAAAGCGAATTAAACGAACTTCAATTGGATAGATAGGCTTTCAATTCCTCGATGGCTTCATGGTCTTCACCAATGTCTTTTACCAGTTTCTTGCTGTTTCCAAACGGAGAAGTGAGATTTCTGTATGCTTTCTGGATGCCTCTTTCGTGGACGATTTCTTGTTCATTGAACTGCTCGTACAGTGCGTTTCTGAAAGTCTTGATGGGACACTTCCGCATGAATCGGTATTCCACCAGTGCGATAAACAGTCGTGCTATATCTGTTTCCGTAGCATGGGTTTTCAATCGTGTACCAATTCTTTCAATCAGTATGTCATGCCTTTCTATCAGAAGTTCTGGCAACGTGCGTGTGTCGGCTTTGCGTCCTGCGGTCTTTGGCTGTTCTTCCTGCAACATATCTGTTTCTTCCTCGTCCATGTCTTCATCTTCTTCTATTGCCCATTCCACAAGAGAGTTTTCCTCAATGGCTTTCTGTTGCTTCCTGAATACTTGCCAGTCCTCTTTGGTTCTCATGCCATTGGCGATGCTTTTTCTGATAATGAATTTGACCATGCCGGAAACAAGCCATTTGTATAAGGTGGGAATATCCTTTCTTTTGGTCAGTTCCTCACCCTGTTCCACCATGCACTCATAGCTTCGTCCGTAATAGAGCCATGCAAGCATGGCAGGAACAATGCTTCTCTTATTCGGGGTATGAAACTCATTCACTATTTTCTCGGCAAGGTCTGATTGTAAAAGAACATTTTCCAGTTCCTCGAAATCAGGGTTTCTATCATCGCCTATTCTCTTGCGTGCTGCTTCTTTATATTTCGGAACAAGCCTTACAGCCGTATTGAAAATATTGAAGAACCCTTTGAACTTCTTGTCGTTCATTTCTTCTACGAAATCGGCATATTCATCCGGATGGCTGTCGAGCCATTCCTTTATCAGTCTTTTGAAATTGTCATATTCCTGTTGTCCCATACAAGTATCAGTCTAATAGTTTTACAAGGTCTTTCTTCATTTCTTCGTCAATATCCCTGTATCGTCTGAAAGCCTTGCTTCCCTCCTTGTGTCCCGACAGTGCGGAAACAAGGTTCGGGTCTTTCACTTTTTTATAGATATTGCCGATAAAAGTACGTCTTGCCAAGTGGCTGCTTGCTACTTCATAAATCGGTCGTTTGATTTCGTTGTGCGTCAACGGATCTAAGATTGTTACGATGCGGTCAACTCCAGCCAACTTGAATATTTTTTTTATGGCGTCATTGTACTTTTGTTCGGATATGAACGGCAACAGTTTCCCCTCATATTCTTTGTAGCGTTCAAGGATTTCTTTCGCTTTGTCGTTAAGTGGAACACGTACCGTAACCGGATTCCCCTCTTTGGTTTTCTTGGGAATATACTCTATGGCTTCATTGACCACATTTAGTTTGGTCATTCGGTACAAGTCGCTCACTCTGCATCCTATCAGTGTCTGAAATATGAATATATCTCTCTGTATTGCCAGTTGTGGGGTAGCTGAAAGGTCGGCATTGAAAATTCTATCTCTCTCTTCAAGTGTTATATAATAAGGTGTACCGTATGTACATTCTTCTATCGGGAATTTGTCGAAAGGTCTGTTTGTGGTACGCTTGTTATCGAAGCACCACAGGAAGAATGTACGTATTCTTGAAAAACAGTCTATCAGCGTGTTCTTGCTTCTGGGCTGTGGTGTCCTCTTTTCGGGAATGGCTTCATAAATGCTCGGGTAAAGTTCATAGTACTGGTATTCGTTCTGAAAGAAATCCCACATATCCCGAAGCGTGTCAGGTGTTACCAAATCCACGTCAAGGATAAAGCCCTTTTGTCCTCTCTTCGTTGCCCTTACATATAGTTCATAACGTGCTAACGCACGTTGTACTACTCGAAAGTTCTTGATGCGAACTTCTGATAATTTATGCTTGACAAGAAATTCAGCAAACAAATCCAGCAAGGTGGGTTTGGTTTCCGCTGCAATCTCTTCTTCTGTTTTATATCTGTTTGGATGATGATATTTGTCTATGAGTGTGCTTAGCCATTCGCTGTCAGCTTCCGGTGTGTACTCTTGACTTATCAGGTTGATGATGTTCTGTACTTCGTTGTTCAGTGCCAGTTTCTTTTCTTCATGAACAAGGGCTACTCTGTCTTTATAACCTTGTTTCTCGCTACTCCAGTGATTTGGGTTAATTGTCAGCTCACTGGCAGCTTTGATGTCCTTTTTACCATCTCTTAATCGGAAATAGATTGTAGCCACACTGTTGGTGTCGTTCTTACTTGCGGATTTTCGGATAAAGGCTGTTGCTTTCATAATCGGGATTTTTAGTAACAGTACAAATATATAAATTGTTCCCAAATTGTTCCCAATCATCCCGAATTTATTTCAATCCGATTAAATAGAATTAACTATGTGCGCGTTTGTAATATATTGAATATTAGTATATAATGCTTTATTTTTCTTCAATTTTCTATTTAATAGGATTGTTCCCAATTTATATATTTCAAATGCGGGTCTGGGTACAAGAAAGAAAGCTAAGTATTTGATAATTCAATACTTAGCTTTTTCTTTTGTTTGAATTTTCCCCACATTTTCCCCACACGTGCAAAAAATATAGCAGTAAGTCATTATTTCTTTTGGTTGA
>ERZ791720.713-NODE-713-length-15451-cov-4.39069_pt1 | contig 15451 bp, 9 predicted proteins | sample MGYA00510048_ERZ791720 | MGnify/ENA primary metagenome ERZ791720 (study PRJEB30046, sample SAMN00715142) | human gut metagenome | study: EMG produced TPA metagenomics assembly of the A metagenome-wide association study of gut microbiota in type 2... | reverse complement strand
TTAATTTCACGTTCAATAAAGCACAGAAACGCGAAGTTAATGTTGCCTTGTCCAACACATTCGGATTCGGCGGTCATAATGCGTGCGTTATCTTCAAAAAATACGCTGAGTAAAATCGTGTTACGAAACCAAATAGATAAGATAAGGCTCTTGTTCCACAGGGATAGAGAGTCTTATCTTTGTTTTTACCGGATACTCGGTTTCTACCCGCGTAACATCCAGCTCTATGAGCAGGCTCTCTTACATAAATCCTCATCTGTCCGTTCGGACAAGGGGCGTCCGTTAAACAATGAGCGTCTGGAATTTTTAGGTGATGCCATTCTCGACGCTATCGTAGGCGATATCGTCTACAAACGTTTTGAAGGGAAGCGGGAAGGTTTCCTGACAAACACACGTTCCAAGATTGTACAACGGGAGACTTTAAACAAACTTGCCGTAGAGATCGGACTGGACAAACTTATTAAATATTCAACCCGTTCTTCTTCCCACAACAGCTATATGTACGGGAATGCTTTCGAGGCATTTATCGGAGCGATCTACCTGGACCAAGGATATGAACGCTGCAAACAGTTTATGGAGCAGCGAATCATTAATCGTTATATTGATCTGGATAAAATCTCCCGTAAAGAAGTAAACTTCAAATCAAAACTGATCGAATGGAGCCAAAAGAGCAAACTGGAGGTTTCTTTTGAACTGATTGAGCAATTCCTTGATCAGGACAGCAATCCTGTTTTCCAGACAGAAGTACGCATTGAAGGACTTCCTGCCGGAACCGGAACCGGATATTCCAAGAAAGAATCCCAACAGAATGCCGCCCAGATGGCTATAAAGAAAGTAAAGGACCCGATTTTCATGGCAACCGTCAACGAAACCAAAATGCAGCAATCAGCAATGGCAGCCGAACCTGAACCCGAAATGGATGCAGACTCTGATATCGAATTACTGAATGACAATATATTGGAAGAAAATGAGTTCGACAATGAGATTACGGCAGAACCGATCGTGAAATCTATCCAAAGCAAATCCCCATGCGACGTCCCTGAATCACCAGATCGTGATCTTCACTAACCAACTTTAGTTTCCCAGCCACTTCTTCCAAAGGGATAGAAGCAATAGTATCTCCTTTTAGTGCAACCATACGCCCGAATTCCCCGTTGGCAATCAGTTCCGTCGCGTGTCCGCCCATCCGGGTAGAGAGATTACGGTCATAAGGAGTAGGCGAACCACCACGTTGAATATACCCTAATACGGTTTCACGGGTTTCAATACCCGTCTCATACTCTATTTCCTGTGCAATGTATTCCGCAGCACGTTTACGGCCGTCCGTCCGAATGCCTTCAGCTACTACTACAATAGAATATGGTTTCCCCTTTTTCAATCTTTCCAGAATAGTGTTTCCTATGTTTTTAATGCTATAAGGTATTTGAGGCACAAGAATAACATCTCCCCCTCCTGCCATACCGGAATACAAAGCAATCCAACCCGCTTTATGTCCCATGACTTCAATCACCATCACCCTTTTATGAGAACTTGCGGTAGAATGCAACCGGTCGATAGCATCTGTAGCAATACTTACAGCCGAGTCGAAACCAAAAGAGATATCCGTCCCCCAGATATCGTTGTCAATGGTTTTAGGAACCGAAACGATATTTACACCCATGGCAGCAAATTTGGCAGCCGTCTTTTGCGTTCCGTTTCCACCGATACAGACAACACAATCCAATCCCATTTCCCGAATATTCTGAAAGATCAGTGCAGGTTTATCGACATCCGAAATAACACCTCCTTTTTTAAAAGGCTTCTCGCGGGAAGTCCCCAACATCGTTCCACCAAGATTCAGCAAACCCGATAAAGATTTATCGGTAAAGGATTCTACATCTTTTGTGAGCAACCCCTGAAAGCCGCTATGAATACCTACCACTTCCATACCGTAGTAGTTAATGGCAGTTTTGCACACGCCACGAATAGTGGCATTTATACCGGGGCAATCTCCCCCTGATGTTAAGATTCCGATTCTCATTGTCGCATTTTTTAGTCTAAAACTCGGAGATTATATGAAAGCCGTCAATTTTTAACGATTATTTCCGTCGTAAAGATAGAAAAAAAAGATAAATAAGTTACTTTTGCACGACTAAACATTATTATGTTAAAGCAGAAATGAATATTACAAAAATTATTAGTAAGACTTTTGATTCCCGTTTAAAACAGATAGACCTATATGCTACTCAGGCCAGTGAGATACAGCATAGTGTACTAAACCGCTTAGTACATCAGGCTGCTCAGACAGAATGGGGAAAAAAGTACGACTATTCCTCGATCCGCAGCTATGAAGACTTCAGAAAACGTGTTCCAATCCAGACTTATGAGGAAATCAAGCCGTATGTAGAACGTTTGCGGGCAGGAGAACAGAATCTGCTTTGGCCGTCGGAAATACGTTGGTTCGCCAAATCTTCCGGAACGACAAATGATAAAAGTAAATTCCTCCCTGTCAGTAAGGAAGCACTGCAAGACATTCATTACAGAGGAGGAAAAGACGCTGCCGCACTTTACTTCCGCATCAACCCGGACAGCCATTTCTTTTCAGGAAAAGGATTGATCCTAGGGGGAAGCCATAGTCCGAATCTCAATTCTAATCATAGCCTGGTAGGAGATTTATCTGCTATTTTGATTCAAAATGTCAATCCGCTTATCAATTTTGTCCGTGTGCCCAGCAAGAAAATCGCACTAATGAGCGAATGGGAAACCAAGATAGAGGCGATAGCCAACAGTACTATTCCGGTCAACGTCACAAGTTTATCCGGCGTACCGTCGTGGATGTTGGTGCTTATCAAACGGATCCTTGAAAAAACAGGCAAACAGACGTTGGAAGAAGTATGGCCGAATCTGGAAGTTTTCTTCCACGGAGGAGTTGCATTTACTCCTTACCGTGAGCAATACAAGCAAGTGATTCATTCACCGAAGATGCACTATGTAGAGACCTACAATGCTTCCGAGGGTTATTTCGGCACACAGAACGATCTTTCAGATCCTGCAATGTTGCTGATGATCGACTACGGAATCTTCTACGAATTTGTTCCGTTGGAAGAAGTTGACAAAGAGAATCCACGTGCCTATTGCCTTGAGGAAGTGGAGCTTAACAAGAATTACGCAATGGTCATTTCGACCTCTTGCGGTTTGTGGAGGTATATGATTGGGGATACAGTGAAATTTACCGGCAAGAACCCTTATAAATTTGTCATTACCGGACGAACCAAACATTTCATCAATGCTTTTGGTGAGGAACTAATCGTAGATAATGCGGAAAAAGGACTGGCAAAGGCTTGTTCGGAAACAGGTGCGCAAGTGAGTGAATATTCTGCCGCACCGGTGTTTATGGACGAACATGCCAAATGCCGCCACCAATGGTTAATAGAGTTCGCTAAAATGCCGGATTCCGTTGAGAAGTTCGCAGCAATACTGGATGCAACATTAAAGGAAGTAAACTCCGACTATGAGGCGAAACGTTGGAAAGATATTGCATTGCAACCCTTGGAAGTAATCGTTGCCCGACCGGGACTATTCCATGACTGGCTGGCACAGAGAGGGAAGTTGGGAGGACAGCACAAAGTCCCCAGACTCAGCAATACACGTGAATACATAGAGACAATGCTGGCGTTGAATTCCAGCCCTCAAATATAGAGAAACTTATCATATAGTTATTACAGGTTTTCTTTTTTGCAAAGATTACTTGCCTGAGACCCGGGTGTCGTGTAGACGGAATCCGGGTCTCAGCATGGATGAGACTTGGGTTCGCACAAGTTATTCTGGCTGTCGGATAGTTATCGGGCTTTTACTATAATCCCTCCCCCCAGCAGCAAATCATCTTTATAGAATGCGGCAGCTTGTCCCGGAGCAATAGCAGTCAACGGTTCATGAAGCTGTATATGCAATAAGTGTTCCGGAGTAACAGTTACCGTACCGTGATTCTCCTGTTTGCGGTACCGTATCTTCACGATTATATCAGAACAACCGAGTACACGGTTTTCGTTTATCAAGTTCCAATTATCCAGCCACATTTCTGTTTTCTCTAGAGATTGAAGAGGGGCAAGTACTATCTCATTCTTTTCCGGAAATATATCTTTCACAAAAACAGGACGATTCAGATGTATCCCTAGCCCGCGTCTCTGTCCGATGGTATAAAAAGGATATCCTTCATGCCAAGCAATAAAATGCCCCGTTTCATCGACAAACCGCCCGCGTCTGACTATTTCTGACCATTTCTGACCATGTGCGGTAAAAAGCTGATCATGTTTATCCAACCAGTTTTTTAAAAAACTCCGATAATCCATTGGACAGAAACAAACCCCTAAGCTGTCCTTTTTAGTAGCAACTTTCCGGAAGCCACGTTCAGCAGCCAATGCACGGGCTTCCACTTTCGTGATATCCCCCATTGGCAATAACATTCTACGGAGAATATCTTGTTTCAATCCCCATAAAAAGAACGTCTGATCCTTGTCCGAATCAGTCGCAGATGTGATATAATAGGTACCTTCCAACTTAACTTTCCGAACGTAATGCCCTGTGGCAATATAGAATATGCCCATTTCATCGGCAAGTTCCGCTAACAACGGCCATTTCAAATAATTATTGCATAAGGTACAGGGAACCGGCGTACGCCCCGCCATATATTCCTGCACGAAATACTCAATGATCTGCTTATTGAATACTTCACGGGCATCGTACGTTATATGACGGATTCCCAAATGCTCCGCCAAACTACGGGCATCTTCCAGATATTCGGTCGAGCCATTTAATTCATAAAAACGAAAAGTCACCCCGATCACCTCATATCCGGCCTCCAGCAGTCTCATAGCGGCAACGGAACTATCCGTACCGCCACTCATTCCTAACAATACTCGTTTGTTTTCTTCTATCATGCTGCAAAATTAAGGATTTTCCCGTATCTTTGTCAGTTAAAGCCCAAAGAGAATGAGAGAGAAAACAACTAACGGACAAGTCATCATCGTTTATACAGAGCATCCTGTGTTTGGTATACTACTGATCCCTTACATAGCAGAGCGACTGGAAGATAGCACGTTGCAGTTGATTGAACAGGCTTTTCACGCTTCTCCCGAAGCTATTGAACAAATGAATGAAGCAGAAAGACAAGCCATCGACATCGCTTCTCACTATACAGAGAAATATTTAATGGGAGCCTATTCCCGCGAAAAGACAGTATCACGCTTCCTGCATAAGTTATCTCAAGATCCTGAGAAAGTAAAGAATAACATTCGGCCATTTATTGAAGGCAAACTACTCGAGATGCTTACTCTCATACGGGAAAACGGGTTATCTTTTTATCAGAAACAGCCCGGAAGCAAAGTGTTGTACGCCCACCATGCTTATCACGTACATCCACATGACGCCGAAGTCCGCTTTACATTTCATGTCGACAGCAGTACTTTCCGCTATCAACTGCAATGTTATTATGAGAAGCAACCATTTTCATTGGACGACCAAAAACCCGTTATCGCATTAACTGCCTCACCGGCTACTCTATTGTTAGGGATGAATTTATACTTCTTTCCATACATAGATAGTGTCCGGCTCTTACCCTTCACCAAGAAAAAGGCAATTAGTGCAAGTGCCGCTCAACTCGAAAAGTATATCGACAATATTGTCATTCCGATTGCACGCTATCACGAAATCATAACCGAAGGGTGGGATATCCCTGAAGAAAGATGTGCCTGCGAAGCATTACTGTCACTTGAAGACATCACTCATAGCGAACAGTTGTTGCAGCTTGGTTTTCGTTATAGAGACCAGCTATTTACATCAGACAACGGAGCAGCAATGAAGAAAATCATTTATCGGAAAGACTCCGGTGAGGTATCCTTCTTCCGGCGGGATATTGTCGCCGAAAAAAAAGCGATTCAGCTTTTAGAAAGCTCCGGTCTGCAACGTATCGGTGATATCCATTTCAGGTTATCAGCCGGTTCTTCTGAGAAAACACTTGTTGAGTGGATCAATAAGCATCGGGAGATGTTACAATCGGACTTTCAACTGACCGGCCATATGGGAAACACTCCTTACTGCCTGGACGAGATACATATCGAGCAGAGCTGTGACGATGAAGTAGTAGACTGGTTTGAGTTACATATCACCGTTGTTGTCGGCAACCTGCGCATTCCTTTCTCACGCTTCCGCAAGCATATCCTCGAAGAAAAGAGAGAATATCTGCTGCCGGACGGGCGCATGATCCTTTTACCCGAGGAATGGTTCAGTAAGTATGCGAACTTGTTGGAAATGGGAGTTCAGACAGAGCAGGGAATACGATTGAAGCATACATTTATAGGCGCCGCGCAAGCTGCCTTGGGAGGAACAGGACTTAAAAAGTTCTCTGGCAAAAATCAGATTAAGAATGTTTCCGTCCCTAAAGCACTAAAAGCAACATTACGTCCTTACCAGCAGAAAGGATTCTCATGGATGATGCATCTGCATAAACTAGGATTCGGCGGATGTCTGGCAGACGATATGGGACTGGGGAAAACTCTCCAGACACTTACGTTGTTACAACATATATATAAATCGCCCGCCTCAAGGAAAGCAGCCACTCTCATCGTCGTTCCTACGTCGCTGTTGCACAACTGGCGACGGGAAGCGAAACGCTTTACAACGCTTTCAATGATTGAATATAACAGTAGCATCGTCGTGCCCCCCAATCATCCCGGGAAGTTCTTCGGACGTTTCCAGTTGATATTCACAACGTATGGCATGATGCGCAACAACATCGACCTGCTTTCTTCTTACAAATTCGAATATATCGTACTCGATGAGAGCCAAAATATTAAGAACAGCGAATCGCTCACCTTCCGTTCTGCACTCCAACTGGAAAGCAAGTATCGGCTTGTACTTACGGGCACACCTATCGAAAATTCACTGAAAGATCTGTGGGCACAATTCCGTTTCATCCAACCGGACTTACTGGGAACTGAGAGCGCTTTTCAAAAACAATTCATGATTCCGATCCGCCAAGGCAATACCCGTGTAGAAGCACAGTTACAACAACTGATATCCCCATTTATTCTTCGCAGAAGCAAAAGTGAAGTGGCTCCGGAACTTCCCCCGCTTACCGAAGAAACGATCTATTGTGACATGCCCGAAGAACAAAATACTCTTTACGAACAAGAAAAAAATAGTTTGCGGAATATCCTGCTCCAACATCCTCAAAATATGGATAAACTTCATTCTTTCAGTATCTTGAACGGCATCCTGCGGCTACGCCAACTTGCCTGTCATCCGCAACTCATCTATCCGGACTTTAACGGTGCATCCGGCAAAGCGATACAAATAATAGAAATATTCGACACACTACGGAGTGAAGGACATAAAGTACTGATTTTCTCATCCTTCGTCAAACATCTGGAAGTCCTCGCCGAAGCGTTTCGCGAACGGGGCTGGAAATATGCACTACTGACAGGAGCAACCAACAACCGGCCGTCCGAAATTGCCCATTTCACCGAGCAGAAAGACGTACAAGCCTTCCTTATCTCTCTGAAAGCCGGAGGCGTAGGACTTAATCTGACGCAAGCCGACTATGTGTTTATTATCGATCCGTGGTGGAACCCCGCCGCCGAATCGCAGGCTATTGCCCGTGCCCACCGCATCGGACAGGACAAGCAGGTTATCGCCTATCGCTTCATTACCCAGAACAGTATTGAAGAAAAGATTCTCTATCTGCAAGATGAAAAACGAAAGTTAGCAGAAACATTTGTTACCGACAGCGAAACATTGCCTGCATTGAGCAATGAACAGTGGGTGGATTTGCTAAAATAAAAACTGCATCTTTATATGGTCTGTCTTGCAAGAATACTTTTTTACTTTATCTTTGCACGCAAAATGACACTGCATGAAATACAAGCTTATCGTGCTCGACCTTGACGGCACACTCACCAACTCTAAAAAAGTAATTACTCCCCGCAACCGGGAAATATTGATACGTGTACAAGAACAGGGCGTCCGTCTGGTTCTTGCTTCCGGTCGTCCGACTTATGGCATTGTGCCGTTGGCAAATGAATTGCGCATGAATGAGTTCGGCGGATTTATCTTATCCTACAACGGAGGGGAAATCATCAATTGGGGAACACAGGAAATGATCTATGAGAATGTATTGCCGAACGATGTCGTCCCCGTACTCTATGAGTGCGCCCGCAGCCACCAGTTAAGCATACTGACTTACGACGGAGCAGAAATCGTAACCGAAAACTCTCAGGACCCGTATGTTCAAAAAGAGGCTTTCCTGAATAAAATGGCAGTTCGGGAAACAAACGACTTCCTGACAGACATCACGCTTCCGGTAGCTAAATGCTTGATTGTGGGAGATGCCGACAAGCTTATCCCCTTAGAAGCCGAACTTTGTCTTCGGTTGCAAGGACGTATCAACGTATTCCGTTCAGAGCCTTACTTTCTCGAACTAGTCCCGCAAGGAATCGACAAAGCCCTGTCTCTTGCCGTATTATTAAAAGAAATAGGAGTAGAACGCAAAGAAATGATAGCAATAGGCGACGGCTACAATGACTTGTCCATGATAAAGTTTGCAGGACTAGGCATTGCCATGGGCAACGCACAGGAACCGGTGAAGAAAGCGGCGGACTATATCACTCTGAGCAATGAAGAAGACGGAGTGGCGGAAGCACTGGAACACTTTTACTATAAATTTACGTAGCATCATATGCTCACAATTCCTTTTTCAACCGTACCTTCATAACCTTTGACTGTATGTCTTATACTCTGTTTCAGCAGTATGCAGAGTAGCTATCGTATATCAATCTTACCATTATATAGCTCGTTGCACTAAAGTGAACAGTTCTTTCTACTAAAGTGATGAGATCTTTCCACTCCAGTACACAGGCCTCATCACTCTTGTGGAAAGAAGCGGATGTTTATTACATAACGCAGTGATGTCAGCAAGAGGATCTGCGAATATCGACTACTTAAGTTATCAGAACAGGGCCAGCAACATATAACCAAAGGTCATCCTACTTTACGTTTATCAATATGGTTCATATAAATAAGCAAATGGTTTCATTTCCAACTATCATGAGAACAATGATGAGAAATACCCCCCAAAAAGATGCATTATAGCCATTTTTGAGTTAACGAACGTAAAAAACGAATGAGAAATACCAATTTTGAAAGGCATTTCTCATTCGTCACATATCTGATTATAAAGGAATTGCCCAAAAATATGAGAACAATGAGAACAATATTAAAAAAATCCGTTCTAGGATGGGGATGCAAATTATAGATGTATGCTGTCCATATACTCATGATACGTACAGCAAGAAAAGCTGTACCAATAAGCGAACACACTCTTTACAACTATATAAGAAAGCTGCGTGAAGTATTGTCCAAAGACAAAGAGATCTCAATCACAACACAGAACAATGGCTATGAGTTACATATTTCAACTTGAATTATCGTAATATATCAAAGATTTATTCTAATTTTGTGGTTTTAAATCGAATAAATAGCAAACGTTATGGAACATCAACTGACCATTTACAACACGTTAGATAGAAAAAAAGAGTTATTCGTACCGCTCCACGCACCTCATGTAGGTATGTATGTGTGCGGACCGACTGTTTACGGTGATGCGCATCTGGGACATGCACGCCCGGCCATTACTTTCGACGTACTCTTCCGTTATCTCACTAATCTAGGATATAAAGTACGTTATGTACGCAATATCACTGACGTAGGTCATTTGGAACATGATGCCGACGAAGGAGAAGACAAAATTGCCAAGAAAGCCCGTCTGGAAGAACTGGAACCAATGGAAGTCGTTCAATACTATCTGAACCGCTACCATAAAGCAATGGAAGCCCTCAACGTGCTCTCTCCAAGTATCGAACCTCATGCTTCGGGCCATATCATCGAACAAATCCAACTGGTACAGAAGATTCTGGACGCCGGATATGCTTACGAAAGTGAAGGCTCCGTCTATTTCGATGTAGCCAAATATAACAAGGATCATCACTACGGAAAACTTTCCGGACGCAATCTGGATGATGTACTGAACACCACCCGCGACCTTGACGGACAAAGTGAAAAGCGTACTCCCGCCGATTTCGCCCTCTGGAAAAAGGCGCAGCCGGAACATATCATGCGCTGGCCATCTCCTTGGAGCGACGGTTTCCCCGGCTGGCATGCCGAATGTACCGCTATGGGACGCAAATATCTGGGTGAGCACTTCGACATTCACGGCGGAGGAATGGACCTGATTTTCCCGCATCATGAGTGTGAAATAGCACAATCAGTAGCCTCACAAGGCGACGATATGGTTCACTACTGGATGCATAACAACATGATTACCATTAACGGAACGAAAATGGGTAAATCGCTCGGCAACTTCATCACATTGGATGAGTTCTTCAATGGCACACATAAGTTGCTGACCCAAGCCTATACTCCAATGACAATCCGCTTCTTCATTCTGCAAGCCCACTACCGCAGTACGGTCGATTTCAGCAATGAAGCACTGATTGCTTCCGAAAAGGGATTGCAACGTCTGATAGAAGCTTTTGGATTAATTAAAAAGCTCAACCCTTGGAATAGTGAAAGCAGTGGCTTTGACATAAAAGAATTACAAAAAAAGTGTTACGATGCAATGAATGACGACCTTAACACACCAATGGTTATTTCATATTTAGCAGAGGCTGCGCGATTTATCAATTCTGTTTATGCAGAGAAAGCTCGGATAAATGTTCAGGATTTGCAAGAATTAGAAGCTATATTTCGTTTATTTCTATTCGATATTTTGGGGGTACAAGAAAATGAAGTTACAACATCCTCTACTAAAAATGAGTTAGCATATCAAAAAGTTGTAGATTTATTATTAGAGCAACGGGTTAAAGCTAAAGAAAATAAGGACTGGACAACTTCAGATTATATCCGTGATCAATTAACAGAACTTGGTTTTGAGATCAAAGATACTAGAAATGGTTTTGAGTGGAAACTAAATTTATAATCTGATATAAAATGGAACTGAAGAGCTTAAATGATGTAAGTATATATATAGTTCCGTTGTTAGATGATAATCTAACATGGAAAGACTTAACTGTAGAAAGTGGATTTATAAATGCATACACAAGTGACAAAAATAGACCTTATTTAGAAGATAAGGTCTTTCTTGTATATGATAGTTCAGTAAATACTAGAGAGTCTCTAGATAGATACTGCAAGCTTAAAAATCTTGATACTGTTTATAATACGAAATATATTACTATAAATAATAAGCCCTACACAGTTTATTGTTTTAGTAATCCTAAGTACAAAAAAGACATTAATAGCCTTAAAAATTATGGTAAAACGTTTAGTTTAGAAGCCACGCTTGATATAAATAGATTCTGGACTAACGTGCCAGTTCCAGAACTATCTAAACGTTTATTTTATCCTCATTATAGGAATGGTGAAACTATAGAGGCTGAATTACCAGAAGAAGATAATTGGAGTGTAAACAGATAAAAATACACTCCAATTATATTTGTTATCTCAGCAAGTAGAACTCAACAGGTTGTCCGTGCTGGCAGGTTACCGTCAATTGTGTATCATTTCCTTGTCGCTCCAACCGAACATTTTCCATTGAATTCTTTAGCGTCCAACGACCTTTGAGTAGTATTTTCTTATAAATAGGACGGCTAGGTTCTTTCGTCGTATACGCCTTTTCTTTTATATTCAAGTTTGGGTCACAAACACTCAAACGAACTCCTTTACTGGTTTCTTTCGCATACATCACCATTGTTTCAGCAGGAATAGAAGCAATCACCTTATCAGTTACCGGCTGATAAGCCTCAAAAACCGCATACGCCGTAATACCTGTTTTCTTATCATAAACGACATGAGCCGTTTGATCACGTTGCAGGACTTCATACGCAGGAGTTTTCCGAAGGTCGTCCAAGTCCGCTGCAGAAGGCTGTATCAATACCATGTATTCATAAGTTCCGTTCTTCGGAGCTTTACCATGCTCTATCCATGCAGAGGAGAATTTTCCTTTAGTGACCGCACGGGTTTTCTCATGACGTGATTCTTGTTCCGCGATCTGCGAACGAACTGTTCCGTCTACTACATGATAGTAATTGTCATAACCGCTATGTAACCAATAGCCGTCATTACCCACTTTCTGTTCTCCGCCGTTGTATTTCGTCTGGAAAAGAGTCGTTTCCGTAGGATAATCGGCATTACTATTCGTTATGCCGGTTCCCAGACAAATCATCCGGTTGTCGAAGCAGAATACAGATTTACGGGCAACAAAATCAGGAGTAAAGTTTTCCAAATTACGCTCCATTAACTTCATAGCAAACATGCCATTCTTGCCTTCCAAGGAACTGCTACCGGAGAAGTTTTCCTTGGAATGAGCCATGGTAGTACCCTTTAACGGACTATCCAGCAACTCGAAGGGCAAATGAATAGTAGTCGTACCCGGCAGGCGGTTCCAATCCCAACCCTCCTGTACAAAGCCGCTTCCGGTACGGGAAACGGGGTTTCCTTTTCCCATGATCTGCACCGAACCATAACTCTGATAACGTCCGTAACGATTATCTTTTGTATAGATTTCAGCCCCCCAAACATCAGTAGTATATCCTTTTAGCGTCACCATCCAATCTGCACGGCGGAAAATACCTGCCGAACCGTAATTATAAACAAAAAATCCTTGTGGAGCTTGTGCTGGCTTGATGCCTTCTTTCTTAAAGAAACGCGCATTCGGAGTATCCCTATCACGTACTAACCGTAGATAATCTGCTGCCAGACCATGATCGAACGTATTCCCCCGACCGGACAAATCACCGGCTAAAGCTATATTGGCAAATGCTTCCACATCATCATTCCCCATTTTTCCACCGAAAGGATGACGTCCGCTGATACCAATTCCCCATTCATAAAGATTACAATAATTGCGCATGGCAATAAATGCGGATTTTATATGCTGGCGGGCTTCTTCCGTCAGTTCAAAATCCGTATTGTTAGTAAAAGCAATGAATTGCCCTATTACGGCCAGCACTCCAGTCGTATATGCCGGATAGAAACCACCATGGTGAAAAGTTGTGCCATCTATCTTAATACCACCAATTGTTCCCGGTGAATAGTGTAAAGAAGAAGAAACCCAACGGGAGAGGCCCTCCAAAGCCTGCGCCTGCTCTCTTGCATCCGTGAACATCATAGCAGAGATAAATCTCGCCATTAAAAGCGTATGCCAAGTATCCAGCATTTCATCCCGTTCCAAAGGACACGGTTGACGAGTCTCCTGCAAAGCAGACCAGAAACGTAATGTCGACAAATAAGCATCCCTGTGGGGATGTTTATAGATCTCATCTCGCATCAACCATGCCGTCGTATATATCTTACGTATCTGATAACCATAATGATGATTGGTTCCCATACCGCTACCAAAGGCAAATCCCTGGTCAATAGCATAATCAAACACCGTGAAGTAGTTTTTCTTTGATGTCTCGTTTCGATTGCAATAAACGTCATACGCAAAACCGGAAAGCATTGTTTCAATATCATTCCACGACATCTCTCCTATCTTCTTATTCTGTTCGTCCGGAGCTACAATAGGTGTTCCCGTAAATCCCGTACCTGCTGCCGACGGGCGAATATCCGCTCTTTTAAATGTCTCGTAAGCGGCATCAACTTGCTTTTTAGGGGCTTTTTTCACTTCCAGAAAATCTGTCAGACGTTGCTCGATTGTTTTCAGGTCTTTCGCCTGTCGAGCAGTCAACTTGGATGCCAATGGAGTATCATACGACAGTTGCTCCCACTTCCATACCAGGCACCAATGCCAGAGGTCACGGTTAGCCAAGCCATTATTAGTCGGCAACTGCTGATCCGGAGTGGTACGAAGATTCATCTTCTTTTCCGGGAATATCAGACGGTCAAGAAAAATACGTCCTTTGCGTTGGGGGGCAACTAACCTGTAAGCTACAATATCTTTGTCCTTCTTATCGCCTTGCATATATTCGAAAGAAATCCAGCAAGCCCGCCACCCTGCTGCTTGCAGATGATAAGCAAACCAATAAGACACCTCTCCCGCCTTATTCAGGAATTCAAAACGAATAGAATCCTGCTGTGGCTTTTCATTATATATCCACAAGGTAATGCCATACTGTCTCTCCGTTTTTCCTTTTAATGATAAAGGAGGTATCTGTACATTCAAAGTTGAACCGGATTGGAAATCCCACTCCAAGCTACTTTTACCCTCTTTATAGAAAAGAGAAGAAATTTTCGCCTCTCCCTTTCCGGAAGTCTTAAATGCTTCGGGTACCTCACTACTCTCAAATCCTATGAGTTGTGCGAAAGCCGAAGAAGCTGTTACAAACAGAAACAGTAGTATAAAACAAATATCTTTCTTCATTGTGTCATTATTAAATGGTCAAACAGTAACCAACTACTGCTTAATAAGGTATTTTGTCCGATAAAATCTTCTCCGTATACCAAGGATCGTTGATTTCTTTCAACATAGCACCCATTTCACGATAAAGTTGTGCCACTATTTCCTTGTTTTCTTCCAAAGGTAGATTGTTCAACTGATACGGGTCTTTCGCGTCATTGAATAAAAGACTTTTCTTTAACTGTTTTGTCTTACGGTCGATGTACAGAGCCAATGTATAGTCCGCAGTCTTAATACCTCGTGATGAAGGAAAGTAAGTTTTTACCAAGCCGTTTTCGTCCTTTTCACCATCTATATTCTGAATGTACAAAGCACCGGTAGGACGAACAATTTCAGCCTTTTCATCGAAGAAAAGAGGGGCAAAGTTACGTCCCTGCACTTCTGCCGGAATTGAATCACCCAATCCGCACAGTCCGAGCACAGTAGGCATTATGTCAGGAGCGGAAAGCAGCAAGTCATCTACCCGCGGCTGAATCTTATCCGGGAAACGAACCAGAAACGGGATATTCATTGACTCTGAGTAAGGCGAATTCTTCGGATCATCCGTACGTTGGCTACACATCGTTTCACCATGATCGGAGGCAAAAATAACGACTGTATTCTTATCCAGCCCCATCTCTTTCAGTGTTTCCAGAATCTGTCCGAAAGCACGGTCTACCCCGGTCACGGAAGCGAAATAATAACGGGCTGATTCGGCTTTCTTCATTTTCAGGTCAACATTAGGACGAATCAACAGACTGTCTAAAGGTTGGTTTTTATAAAGATCAAAGTCCTGCTCTTCGCAATCATCCAATGAACGATACGGACTATGAGGAGGATTCATCCCTACCATGATAAAAAAAGGCTTCTTTGTATCACGCACATTACCTTCGTTTTTCAAATAAGATACAACTTTTCCAGATTCATGCAGAGGTGACCATTCTTTCGGATCGTGCCTTTTACCGTCCGTATCCCAGTAATGCGGATTCTTATGTTCATCAAACGTGCCATAAGAATACCAGTAGTTGAAACCATGACGACGGG
>ERZ791720.711-NODE-711-length-15481-cov-2.8264_pt1 | contig 15481 bp, 17 predicted proteins | sample MGYA00510048_ERZ791720 | MGnify/ENA primary metagenome ERZ791720 (study PRJEB30046, sample SAMN00715142) | human gut metagenome | study: EMG produced TPA metagenomics assembly of the A metagenome-wide association study of gut microbiota in type 2... | reverse complement strand
GTGCTGCACAAGATGCTTCAGGTGGTCAAAGACGGACAGCCCGTCAAGATGAGCAAACGCAGCGGCACTTACGTCACGCTCTCTGACTTGGTCAACTGGGTCGGAAAAGATGCTGCACGTCTCTTCATGGTTAATCGCAGAGCCGACGCTGAGTTTGTTTTTGATGTGGATTTGGCCCTTAGCCAGTCCGACGAAAACCCGGTCTACTATCTGCAGTACGCCCATGCCAGAATCTGCTCTGTTTTTGCCCAGGCGCAGGAAAAAGGCATTGAGGTCCCCTCTGTCGAAGAAATGGCCTCTGAAGACCTGTCTTCTTTGACTGCTCCGACCGAACTCAGACTGATGAGCAAACTTTCTGATTTCCCGACGGCTTTGGCAAACGGTACTGAGGACCTGTCTCCTTTGGCATTGGTCACGTACCTTAAGGAACTGGCTGCTGATTTCCATTCTTTCTACAATGCCGAAAGAGTGCTGGTCGATGACGAAAAGCTGCGCAACGCCCGCTTGGCCCTTCTGGTCGCCACCCGACAGGTTCTGCGCAACGGACTGGAAATCTTGGGCGTCTCTGCTCCTGAAAGATTGTCTCGTGCCGATCAGCCGGCTGACTCAACTAAATAAGGTTTAAGCTCCATGGCAAGAAATTCCGGCGGCGGATTTGGAACCTGGTTTTACGGATTCCTCGTAGGAGGAGTCATCGGTGTCGGCTGCTGCGCAGCTGCAGCGTTGTACATCACTAAGGCTCCGATCCCATTCGTAAATAAAGTTAATCAAGCCAGCGAAAAAATCAATCCTATCGCCGGCGGCACTATTCCTGATCCGAATAAACCGCTTTCTGCCAGCGGCGGCGCCCCTGTGAACGCGCCTAAGAGCCGAGTCGTGACGGTGGGCCGGGGTGTGGCGGGAAAACCCGCCGACAAGTGAGCAGGCCGCCGAGGAAACTAAACTTCAGATTGAACAGGGTTCGCGCTTTGTCGTGCAGGCCGGTGCCTTCAGCACTCAGGTCGACGCTGAAGCCCGAAGAGCCGAGCTCGGATTCTTAGGGTTTGAAGCTCGAGTGATTCCCAGAACCGACGGGGCAAAAACCCTTTATCGCGTTCGTCTCGGACCGTACGGAACCGCCCAGGAAGCCAACGACGTCAAGTCCAAGCTTCAGGCCAACTCCATTACGGCGACTGTCGGGCGCGTTAAGTAATTTTTTATTCACCGAACCGAAGGGAGATCCTCCCTCCGGTTCTTTCGTATTAGTAGGTCAAAACTTATGCTTCGAAGAATTTTGTTGTCCGCTTGTCTTTTACTTCCGGTCGTCGGATACGCTTCAGCCGAAAATCCGGTCGCCGGGCAGGACTACACGGTTTTGAAAACACCGGTGCAGACTCAGGAGCCCAAGAAGATTGAAGTCTTAACTTTCTTCGCTTACACCTGCCCTCACTGCTATACCTATGAGAAAGATGTCCTGCCTTGGAGCGAAAAGCTCCCGGATGACGTCGTTTTCCGTCAGATTCCTGTTGCCTGGACTCCAAAGAGCTTCCACTTCACTAAGACTTACTACGCCTTGGAAGCAATGCACAAACTGCATCCCTACCATGAGATGCTGTTTAATGCCGTCATCAAGGAAAGAAAAGAATTCCCCGACCTCAACAGCATCGCGGATTTCTTTGCACAGAACGGCCTGAACAAAGAAGAGTTCCTCAAGAACGCCAACTCTTTCTCGACCAAAGTCAAAAATGACCGCGCTTTCAAAACTTGGCAGGCATATGAAATCGACGGTACGCCCGCCAACGCCGTCAACGGAAAGTACATCACTGCCCCGCACATGGTCGGCACTCGAGAAGGTGCAATTCAGGTAATGAATTACCTGATCGAAAAAGAACGAGCCGCGAAGAAATAATCGGCTTCGGTCCAAAGGAGGTTCGCCTCCTTTTTCTGTTCTCTGCAGCTTCTTTAGACGACGGTATTCGCCGCCCGCGATAAGCTGTGTATGATTATCTCCATTAAGAATATCTATCCGCCGGGCACAGAATGTCCGGCCGCGGAGTAACAAATGAACATTTTCCTGACTGGAGCATCAAGCGGCATCGGACAAGCCCTAGCAAAAGAATTTGCAGCAAACGGCGCCACGCTTGGTCTTGTTGCCAGACGTGAAGACAAGCTCAAAGAGTTGATCGCAGAACTTCCGAATCCTGAACTGCATACGGCGATCGTCTGCGACGTTACGGATCGTGATCGTTTAATCGAAGAAGCCCGTAAGTTCGATGGGGCCTGCGGTGGAGTCGATATTGCGGTTGCCTGTGCCGGTATTTCCGTCGGTGTAAAAACACAATACCGAGAAGACTTGGATGTCTTTGACAAAGTCTTTGATACCAACGTATTCGCAATGGCATCTACTTTCCATGCGTTTATCGATCCGATGATCAAGCGTAAACGCGGAACTCTGGTCGGAATTGCCAGTGTCGCCGGTATTCGCGGTCTTCCGGGAAGCGAAGCTTATTGCGCCAGCAAATCCGCCGCGATCACGTACTGCGAAAGCCTTCGTGTTGAAATGCAGAAATACGGCGTCAAAGTCGTAACGATCTCTCCGGGATTCGTTAAAACGCCTTTAACCGCCCATAATCCTTACAAGATGCCTTTCATTATGGAGCCGGAAGCATTCGCCAAAGAAGCCGTCAAGGTAATCATGGTCGGCAAAAAGTACGCCACGATTCCATGGGAAATGGGCGTTCTGTCAAAAATTCTTCGCCTCATCCCGAACTGGCTCTTCGATAAGATTTTGGCTTCCCGTAAGCAAAAACCGCGCTCTGGCACCGCCGGAACGTCGAAGGCCGAAAACCGACCGGTCTCTGAAAAGTCTCCGAACGCGGTTCCGACCGTCAACAAAACAGACGAAAACAAGTGAAGTACTTAAACTGACGTAACGCTTAACACGCTCAAGCCGAAATCAATAGTTTCGGCTTTTTCTTTGTCCAGATCCGTGTTCGGAAAGAAAAACGGGAGCCAACGAGCTCAGGAAGCGGCGGCTTTTATCCGTTAAAAAGAGGCCGTTGTAAGAAGAGAATTCCACGCCCACAGCTTCTTTCAAAAGCAGGTACCGATAAACCGCCCGCAGCTGGCTTTCTGAAAACTCCGTCCCGATTTTCCATGTACTAAGTTCCTGAAAATCATGCTGCCAAATAAACGGAGTTTCGATACCGTGCAGAATCTCTATCACTTGTGCGGCATTCAGGTAAAGCTTCGATTTCTCGTAGGACCGCCACACCGTAGAGAGGAATTTTTTTACGGCCGTAGAGGCATCCCAGCTTTTCTCGGAGGCAAGACAGTTGTCGCATTGTCCGCAGGCCTCCTTTGTTTCTTCTCCGAAGTAAGCCAAAAGGAGATTTCTTCGACACTCCGTGCTTTCGGCGTAGCCCTGCATCACGTCCTGCTTCACCTCGGAGATGTTCTTATACCAATCCTCGGCGTCACTTTCTGCAATGCGTTTCTTCTGAAAGAACGCATCGCCTCCGCTAAAACAAAGCCATGCTTCTGCCTTTTGACCGTCTCGCCCGGCCCTTCCGATTTCCTGGACGTAATTCTCGATGCTTTTAGGCAGAAAAGTATGCGCTACGAAACGGACATCCGCCTTATCGATACCCATGCCAAAAGCAATCGTCGCCACAATCACCGCGTCCTTTTCATGCAGGAAACGGGTCTGACTCAGCTCTCGTTGCTCCCGGCTCAGTCCGGCGTGATAGCAAAGGCAATTAATTCCTTCCGCTGCCAGAAAGGCGCAAATCGTCTCCGCTTTAGCTCGGGAGCTCGTGTAAACGATACCGCTTTCTCCGGCGTGCTTTTCTTTTATGAAGGCTAGCAGCTGTTCATTGCCTCGCTTTCTGCGGACCACAGTAATTCGGAGATTTTTTCTCTCCAGGCTCATGGCATGCACATAAGGTTCTACGAGCAATTTTTCGCAGATATCTCGCGAACTAATAGCGTCGGCAGTGGCTGTAAGGGCAATTCTTGGAACCGAAGGAAAACGTTCTTTTAATGCACTTAGAAGCCGATACTCAGGCCGAAAGTCATGCCCCCAGCTCGAAACGCAATGCGCTTCGTCATAAGCAAACAAAGAAACGCAGCTGTCCTCCAGAAGACGGCAAAAAGAGGGATTGGAAAGGCGCTCCGGAGAGACATAAAGAATCTTGATCTTCTCGTCTCGTATTAGCTCTACCGTGGAAGAAATTTCATCCCATTCCATGTTTGAGCTTAAGTAGGCGGCCGCCACGTTTTTCTTTTTCAGCGCATCCACTTGGTCCTTCATAAGAGAGATCAGCGGCTCAAAGACGACGGCCATGCCGTTCTTAACCAATGCCGGCAGCTGGAAACACAAACTCTTTCCCGCGCCCGTAGGCAGAAGGGCCAGCACGTCTCTTCCTTCCAGGAGCGCTTCGATAATCGCCTCCTGCCCTTCGCGGTAATCTTCATGACCGAAAACCGATTTAAGCGTCTCTCGGCATTTTTGAGTAACTTTTGTTTCCTTCGGCATGGCGCGAGGTTATCACATCCGTTGAGGCTCCGAGAGGCACAAATCTTTCAGAAGCTTTGCCAAAACGGGCAATAATGGTTGTTACTTAATTGTTTTCCCTAGATTTTGTTTTATCATGCTCGCATGTGACACAGGGTGTTTTCCCATTATCGAGTTTTCAGATGACAACAGAACTTAGCGCGCTTGCGAGATTATTGGTCTACCCGAGGCATCAGACATTAAACGAGCTGAACAAAATTGATCATATTTTGCAAAACTCGCGTCGTTTAGACCCCCACACGAAGGAAAATCTGAAAACATTCACCGTGGCTTTGTCGGCAGCTCCGATGTCTGCCCTTCAGAACATCTATCTGGCTTCTTTTGAGGAAGATTACAAGACGCTTGATCTGACGCAGCAAAATCATGAATCGGCAGAAGCTCTTAAACTGCTGGAAAATCTCTACCACGAGCACGGACAAGACTTTTCCGAAAAAGACGTTCCGCACTTCCTGCCCGCAATTCTGGAATTCCTGTCTACCGTGTCTTACAACGAAGCCCTGTCTTGGATTAAACAGGCGGAACCGGCGCTCCGCGCAATCGATCGTAAACTGCTTGATGTCTCGAGTCCTTGGCTGGCGGTAACAGACTCGCTCCTTTCCTTATCGAAGCGCGTAGCCGCATAAATTTTCGGCATTAAAAAACCTTCCGAAGGAAAATCACCTCGGAAGGTTTTTTGTTAGCGGTTCAATTGACCGTTAGACGTGGCTCTGTGATTTGCGGCGATGATGCTCGAAAGCAGCGGCCGTAAAGACAACGTCCGTCGAAGAGTTCAATGCGGTCTCGGCAGAATCCTGCAGTACACCGATCACAAAACCGACAGCCACCACCTGCATAGCGACGTTCTGGTCAATACCGAACAGTCCGCAGGCGAGCGGAATCAGCAGGAGCGAGCCGCCGGGAACGCCGGAAGCACCGCAAGCGCAAACCGCTGCAACAACGGAAAGAAGCAGTGCCGTCAAAACATCGACCTGAACACCTAACGTGTAAGCAGCAGACAGCGTCAGAACGGTAATCGTCACTGCGGCTCCGCCCATGTTGATGGTGGCGCCGATAGGAATAGACAGCGAATAGAGTTTTTCGTCTAAACCGAGCTTACGGCAGAGGTTCATGTTCACAGGAATGTTCGCAGCAGAAGAACGTGTGAAGAAGGCTGTCACACCGCTTTCTCTCAGGCAAGCCCAAACCAAAGGATAGGGATTCTTGTGGGTGTAGAGGAAGACCAAAAGCGGATTGACGATCAAAGCAATGAAAATCATGCAGCCGATTAGCACGGCCAGAAGGCGGACATAACTCATCATGCCGGCCAAACCGGTGGTAGCTACGACTTCGGCAACCAACCCGAAAACACCGATAGGTGCAAGGCGAATGACGAAGCGAACGACGTATTCAACGCTAGCAGTAAGATCCGTCACAATGCGTTTAGTCTCGTCGGAAGCATAGCGAAGAGCAACGCCCAAGCTGATAGACCAAGCCAAAATACCGATGTAGTTCGCGTTGGCAATTGCTTTGACCGGATTATCAACGATGTTGAAGATCAGATTCTTCACAACTTCGCCGATGCCGCCGGGCGCTGATAATGCATCCTTCGTATCAATGAGTGCGATCTGCGTCGGGAACAGGAAACTTGCAAATACAGCCACTAAGGCTGCCAGGAATGTACCGACCAAATAAAGAACGATAACGTCTTTCATGGCCGTATTCGTGGTGCTCTCCTGATTCGCAATGGAGGCGGCGACCAAAACAAAAACCAAGACCGGAGCCACGGCTTTCAAGGCGCTGACGAAAAAGGAGCCAAGTACTCCGCAGCCCTGTGCAAATCCCGGGAAAGCCAGGGCGACCAATATGCCCAAAACCAAACCGGCAATGATCTGCTTGACCAATGATCCTTGTTTAATAAGCGTGATTAAAAAAGGGATAGTTCTTTTCATGAGATTTGTAAGAAGTAATTTCCAATACGGCCTCAGTTTACCGATTTTTTTCAGCTATCTTGAAAACGTGGTAATTTTTTCCACCTGTAACGAAACGATCAAACACCTTACTTCCACATGAAAAACACTGCGGCAGGAGTGCCGTTTATCCTGATTTGCGTCCTTTTGGACATCCTCGGCATTGGCTTGATCATCCCGGTTCTGCCGCAATTAGTCGGCGATTTGGCAGGATCACAGTCTGCGCAGGCATGGTGGCTGGGTGCAATGCTGGTCGCCTATGGACTGATGCAGTTTTGCTTTGCTCCTACTTTGGGAGCCCTTTCCGATCGTTACGGACGCAGACCCGTTTTGCTGCTCGGAATTTTCGGTTTGGGAATTATGTTCCTCGTGCCGGCGCTTTCACAGTCGCTGCCCGTCATTTTATTTTCAAGAATCTTGGGCGGCATGTTCGCCGGAAACATCGCCGTTGCTCAAGCCTACATTTCCGACGTGACTGATAAGGCGCACCGCGCTGCCGCCTTCGGCAAACTCGGGGCCTGCTTCGGCATCGGTTTCATTCTCGGTCCTGCCCTCGGCGGAATACTCGGCGAAAACGACGTTCGTCTGCCGTTCTTTATCGCAGGTTGTCTCTCTCTGCTCAATTTTCTCTACGGGATTTTTGTCCTTCCTGAATCTTTAAAAACAAGAGAGCATCGGGCAATCAATTTCAAAACCCTCAACCCGCTTTCCTCACTTGCCCGTTTGACAAAGTTCAAATACATCGGCGCCCTGATCGCAGTCATTGCTCTTAGCGGGTTCGCTCAGTCGATGCTGCATTCGACCTGGACGCTTTTTACAAATTTCCGCTTCCATTGGACGCCGTTTAACATCGGACTTTCTTTGGTCGTCATGGGTCTCGTTACCGCAGTCGTCCAGGGCTTCCTGCTCAAAAAGCTTTTAAAATTATTCGGCGAACAAAAACTGATCCTCTACGGACTCGGCTCCGGGGCTCTAGCCTACCTCTGCTTCGGACTGGTCACTTACGGCCCCCTGACTTACTTGGTGATGCTTTGCAATTTCCTGTCCATTGCCGTTCCGCCGACGCTGAATTCCATCGTCTCTCATTCCGTCCCGGCATCCGAACAGGGGGAGGCCATGGGAACCATCTCGTCTGTAAACAGTTTGATGGGAGTCGCCGCGCCTCTGCTCGGGACGCCTCTTTTAGTCCATACGGCGGCGCAGAGCCCGGGATCAATGCTCGGCGGCCTGCCTTACTTTATCTGCGCTTTAGTCCTCGCCTTAGCCGCCTTTATCGCTTCCCGCCATTTCACTTCTGTTACAACTGCGGATCCTAATAAGGGTAACGGCGACAAAGAGCCCTAGTCGATTGCATTACAGTGAAACTCTCTTTACAGGAGAAGATCGTGAAAAACAGATTATCCTTCGCTCTCTTGGCCGCCTCTGCACTGGCGCTTGCCGGCTGCAGTTCGATTAACACGGCGCTGAACACAAGCAAACAGCCTTCTATGGAAAAGCTGACGCCTCCGTCCGGACAGGCTTTCCTCACACTGGAAGGAAGCGGCATCCAGATTTTCCGCTGCGCCGCCGATGCTAAAGGCACCTACTGGCGCTTCGAACAGCCTCAGGCCAAGCTTAAGGACAAGAGCGGTGAAGCCGTTGCCGAACTTTCCGGCCCGATGAGCGCTTTCGAGTACAAAGACGGCTCGCGAATCATTTCCTCCCACATCATCGCTTGGGCCGACCCTGCGAATCCTCAAAAAGACAACAAGTACGCACTGATGAAAGCCGTCTCCGACCCCGGCACCGGAGTTTTTAACGGCGTCAAATACATTCAGCGCCTGAAACCGGAAGGCGGTATGCCCAACAGCAGCGGATGCACCCCGTCTGAGGCGGGCAAGCTGCTGAAAGTTCCTTTCTCTGCAGAATACGTTTTCTGGAAATGAAAAAGTCCTCCTAAGATTGAAAACTTAATAAACTTCAGTATATTTAACCCCCAAAAGCAGGAATAAAAGCCTGTTTTGGGATATAATGATAGTTTGCCTAAGTTTTTGGTTTTTGGAGGAAATTTAATGAGTCCTACCGCAACTACCGTAGGAGGCTATCTTAGAGATTTGCCGGCGGATAGACGTGTCGCTATGGCCCGCGTTTGCAGCATGATTCGTCGCTCTGCGCGTGGCGTCAGAGAGAGCATGCGTTACGGTTTGGCTTTCTATGAACTCCAGGGGCCGCTCTTTGCTCTTGAATCCACCGAAAAGAGAATGATTCTGTTCATCGCCGAACCGTCCGTTCTCGAAAACTATAAGTCTCTTCTCACCGGTGTCCTTGAGGATAGAAGCGCCATTGAGTTCATCGATCTTAATCGCATTCCGTTGGACAGTCTTGAGAAAATCGTCAGAGACTCTGTTGCAGCAAGAAGAGAAAGACTCAAAACCGGAAAAGCTCCAACCCAGAAAGAACTCTTAGTTCTCTGGAAAATCAACGAAGAAGATGCCAAGGCACCTCCTCCTGTCGTGCGCATTCCGATGAAAGAGGAAGTCACGGAAGAAACTGTGGTTGAAGCTGTCCCCGAAGAACCGAAAGAACCCGTCGAAATCCTTCGTGCACCTACTTTCAAGGATCCGGCAATGACGGCCAGCAGCAGACCGAGAGTCAAAAAAGCTGCAACAGAAGAAAAACCTGTCAAACGCACTCGCGCCAAAGCAGCCAAGGACGATTCCGCCGCACCGAAGAAAGCGACCGCTGCCAAGAAAACAACGACTAAGAAGTCTTCGGCAAAAGAGGAACCGGCTTCCGCAGGCGACGAGTCTAAAAAAGCCGCTGCACCTAAAAAAGCAGCTGCCGCAAAGAAAACCGCAGTGAAGAAGGCCTCGGCAAGAAAGACCGCCGCTAAAAAAACAACTGAAAAAGCAGAAGCCTAACCGCTCTGAAATATGAGGGCGCCCCCGCCATCGTCCGGAGTTTTTTATGGCCTTTTTAGGCAGAGAAGTTAAAAATCAGCTTTTATCAGGCGAAAATACCCACAAAGTATTACTTTTGGGGAATCAATGGAACAAAAAGAGAAAAAGAAATTGTGGAAGTGGCTGGTTGTCGCAGTCGCCCTCATCTTCTTTGCATTTATGGCGATCCTGCCTTTTGCATGGGAAGACGGAGACGACGTGCCGACGCCCAATCCCACGATAGAAAACTGATTAATACAAAAATATCTTGCTTGATTTGGTTCGGGACTTCTCTCTTTAGGGATTCTGAATCTACAATTAGTTACGTTTAGAAACTTTCGGAAACTTATCCTCTATGGCAGTAAAAAACTCAGACCGCTCCTCCGAGCGGCTAGGAATCAAACTGGCTGTGGTCATCGGCTGCAAAATCGCTCTGATCACGGTCATTTTCTTCCTTTTCTTCGGCCCGGAAACGAAGACGGACCAAAGTGCTGAAGCTGTCAGCGCAAGGTTTCTTAACACTCCTTCTGTTGTTAATACCGTTCAAGGACAAAAATAATGATCTCAACTGAATTAGTTGACCTGTCACGGCTCCAGTTTGCTTGTTAGGCAATGTATCACTATTTATTCGTGCCTCTCACCCTCGGACTCTCCATGCTCCTCGTAGCGATGGAGGCTTGTTACGTAGTGACGGGCAAACAGGTTTACAAAGACATGGTGAAATTCTGGGGGAAACTCTTCGGAATTAACTTTGCTTTGGGTGTGACCACCGGTATCACCATGGAGTTCCAGTTCGGAACCAACTGGTCATACTATTCTCACTATGTGGGCGATATCTTCGGCGCTCCGCTGGCGATTGAAGGTCTCATGGCCTTCTTCCTAGAGTCCACTTTCATCGGTCTCTTCTTCTTCGGCTGGTCTCGTCTCAAGAAGGGAACCCACCTGCTCTGTACATTCCTCATGGCTTTGGGCTCTAACCTCTCCGCTCTGTGGATTCTGGTCGCCAACGGCTGGATGCAGAACCCAGTCGGTGCAACCTTCAATTACCAAACCATGCGAATGGAGATGACGAACTTCTTTGACGTCTTCCTCAGCCCCTGGGCCCAGGCCAAATTCTTCCATACCGTCTCTGCCGGCTACTGCACCGGCGCCGCTTTCGTTCTGGCTATTTCTGCCTGGTACATGCTCAAAGGCCGCGACATGGATTTTGCTAAACGCAGCTTCCGCATCGCCGCTGTCTTCGGCTTAGTGGCCGCGATCTTCACCGCTCAGCAGGGCGATGAATCTGGTTACCTCGTCGCTCAGGATCAGCCTGCAAAAATCGCCGCGATGGAAGGCCTTTGGGAAACCGAACCTGCGCCTGCTCCGATGGCTCTCATTGCGTTTGCCGACCCCGAACTGAAGAAGAATACCTTCGAAATCACTATTCCCTGGCTCGCCGGCATCCTGTCTACCCGCTCCTTGGATAAGCAGATTCCCGGTCTGAACCAGATCATTGCGGAAAACAAAGAACGTATCACTCAAGGTGTGGTCGCTGTCAAGGCTTTGGAACAGCTTCGTAAGAATCCGAACGATGCTCAGGCTAGAGCCACGTTCGAAGAACACAAGAAAGATCTCGGTTTCGGCCTGCTGACTAAGAAGTATCAGCCCGACACCAATAAAGTCACGGAAGCTCAGATCCAGCAGGCTGCCAATGACTCGATTCCGTACTCCATCAATTCCATGTTCTACGCTTTCCGTATCATGGCCGGAGCCGGTGTCGCCCTTCTGCTGATCTTCGGACTTTCCGTTTACTACTCTCTGCGCAGAGTGGCTGCAGAAAAACGCCTTTGGCTCAAGCTCGTGCTCTTTGCAGTCCCGCTCCCCTGGATCGCTTGTGAGGCCGGCTGGTTTGTTGCCGAGTACGGCCGTCAGCCTTGGACCATTTGGGAAATCCTCCCGACTCACCTCTCCGTCTCCTCTCTGTCTGTCGGTTCGTTGTGGGGCTCTTTGGGCGCCTTAGTATTCCTCTACACAGGTCTGTTAATTGTGGAAGCATGGCTCATGGTGCGCTTTGCTAAGCTCGGTCCCAGCTCTTTAGGAACCGGTGCCTATCACCACGAACAAGCTGCTAAGTAAAGGACAGTGACTATGTTTATCGATTACGAAATACTTAAACTCATCTGGTGGCTGTTCATCGGCGTTCTGTTAGCCGGTTTCGCCGTCATGGACGGTCAGGATATGGGCGTCGGAACGCTTCTGCCTTTCATCGGTAAGAATGACGACGAACGCCGTGTCATGATCAATTCTGTCGCTCCTCACTGGGACGGCAACCAAGTTTGGTTCATTACCGGCGGCGGTGCCATCTTTGCCGCTTGGCCTTTGATCTACGCAACAGCCTTCTCCGGCTTCTACTGGGCCATGCTGCTGGTTCTGTTCGCGCTCTTCTTCCGTCCGGTCGGCTTCGACTACAGAAGTAAGATCGCCAACAAGACTTGGAGAAATTCCTGGGACTGGCTCCTTTTCGTCGGCAGCTTTGTTCCGCCGGTGGTCTGCGGCGTCGCCTTCGGTAACTTGCTCGAAGGTGTACCGTTCCACTTCGACGATCATCTGAGAAGTTTCTATACCGGCTCCTTCTGGGCCCTTCTCAATCCGTTTGCCATCCTCTGCGGTTTGGTATCCATCGCCATGATCGTTGCCCAGGGCTCAAACTACTTAGTCTTGAGATCCGAAGGTGTGCTTCAGCAAAGAGCCAAGATCTGCGGACAAGTCTCTTCCTTGCTGTTCATCGTCTTGTTCCTGCTTGCCGGCGTATGGGTGTATATGGGAATTGACGGGTTTGTCATCACTTCCGCGATTGACCCCAACATGCTTCCGAACCCGCTGAATAAGACTGTGGAAGTCCAGGCCGGTGCCTGGTTTAAGAACTTCTCCGACTATCCTGTTCTCTGGACATTCCCTGCACTCGCGGTTGTAGGCGCTCTGATTTCCTTCCTCAGCGTCAGCAAGCTTAAGGCCGGCGTCGCTATCGTCTTCTCTTCGTTAGCTGAAATCGGAACTGTCTTCACACCGCTCGTTGCGATGTTCCCGTTCCTGATGCCGTCCTCTTCGAACCCGATCTCCTCTTTGACGATTTGGGACTGCACAAGCTCTCAGCTCACGCTTTTCACCATGCTGATCGTTACCCTGATCTTCCTGCCGCTGGTTCTCATCTATACCGGCTGGGCCTATAAGGTGATGAGCGGAAAACTGACGAATAAGATGATTCAGGAAAACTCGAAGAATCTTTATTAATCCAACATAACTATGCTGCCCGTGTGAGCGGGCAGCCGGAGTAAGCAATGACATACTTAGCTTGGATCTGTGCAGTTCTCTTCATGATCTGCCTTTCTGCCCTGGCTACCCTCGGATTCGATTTCCCGAAGCAGTCCGACCAAGAGAAATAGAAGCGCATGAGGATTCTTTCTTTCCTGATTGCCTTATCAGTCGCAGCCTTTGTGATTATTTATCCGCGTGCGATTGCTTCTGATATGAGCTCTGTACCGCATGGCTGGCTTGTCCTTCTTCTTTTAGGAATGAGCTTCTGCTTTGTCTACGGAGTAGGCTTCAAAGCCAGAAATCGATTCTTAGCCTTCTTATTCTCCCCGCTGGTCGCATGGACCTGTGTCGGAGTGGCAAGTTTCATGATTTTTTTTCAGACACCCGTAGCCTGACAGTTTCTGTCATCAAAAGCCTCGCTGGCCTCCGGCCTCGAGGCTTTCTTTGTCTCTAAAGAAAATTAAACAGAGAGGTCATAAGCGGAACCGTGAGCATCGAAAGACAGGTCGTGAGCAGCAAAGCGTTGGCAACCGGCCCCTCTATCACTTCGAATTCCTGCGCCATGATATAAACGTTCACGCCGACCGGAAGGCTCGCCAATAGGCAAGCCGCCTGCCGCTCTATTCCGGTAATTCCGAACAAGAGACACAGAAAGAAAACCGTCGTCGGCTGTATAAAAAGCTTCAGAACAATTGAAGCTCCCGTCAAGCGGATATGAGAAGAAAGCTTGTAGCGGCTAAGTCCCGTCCCGACGGAGAACAATGCGACCGGAGTGGCAGATGCAGAAAGTAAGCTCAGACTTTTCTCAAAAGGTCCGGGAAGACCGATGTCTGTCCATGAGCTCAAAAACCCGAGCAGGATTCCGATAATCACCGGATTCTTTATCGTTCTCCACAGACCTTCGAAACAAGTGCCCCAAACGGATGCCTCACGGCTTCGGGAAAGCTCCACGCCCACAGTGACGGCTACCCAAAGTAAAAAGACATTCAGCGAAACGATAAACGAGATGGACGGAACGCAATTTTCGCCGAGCAGAGAAATAGCAAGCGGGATTCCGAGCTGGACATTGTTGGAAAAGATCGCGCTCATTCCGAAAACAGTACTTTCATCACCGCGCAAATGAAAACTTTTTCGGCCGATTAAGAAGGTAAACAGAAAAACCAGAGTGCACGAGCCGAAGTAACCCAATCCGATGTTCCAGTCGGGCGCCGGCAAATTCGAAGCCCCGCGAATGGTTTGGAAAAGAAGGCAGGGAATTGCAATGTTGAAGGCAAACTTAGCCAGCCCCTTGCCGACATTAAAGTCAATAAGGTTGACTTTCGCGGAAAAGAATCCGAGTCCGACGAGAAAAAATAACGGGAACGCGAGCAAAAAATTCTGAAGAATCATCCTTCTGCACCTTGTGCGACGAGGCCTCGGTACCTCGAGGCCGATCAGAGAAAATTCTATTGAACTGTTTGTCTCGCTTTCAATTCAGGATTACATGGGCATCGGCCGACCGTCGGACAATCTCATCCAGCCGTAAACAATGCGATAGCACACCCAGATCCCGAGCACGACAAAGCCGACAATCCAAATAACAAAGCCGATCAGGAATACGGCAAGCGCAAGCCCGAGGATCCAAACAATGACGATCCACAGCAGCGCGTACCAGAACGTGCGAATCTGCCAGGAGAAATGACTGTCTAAGTAGGTTCCGCGCACGTCGCTGCGCTCAACGTAATTGATGATGACGGCAATAATGGAAGGCCATCCGAAGACAAAGGCCGTCGCGATAGAGGCACCGGTAAAGACACCGATCAAAATGGATAGTGCATGCAGTGCATAAACCACGCGAGTAACCGTCACTAAACTTGGGGGAACCGGAGCCCTCGGCACCCCGTTCTCATCCGTTACAATCGGATAATCGTTCATATGCGCCTCCATCCTTTATGGCGTATCGTAATAGCTGATAATTTTTTACACCAACTATAGCGGGGTAGTCTCGGTACTTGTGCTTTTTGAGTTCTCGAGAATGAAACACTGTGCAAATTTTGGTATCGGAGAATGAGATGAGAATTCTGTTAGTAGAAGACGACGAAATGATTGGGGAAGCCGTCGCTGACGGCCTTAAAGGAGAAGGGTATGCCGTCGACTGGGTAAAAGACGGAAACTCTGCGATCATTGCCCTGGATACCACTCCGTTTTCTTTAGTCATTCTTGACCTCGGCCTGCCCGGCAAGGACGGCCTCGCTGTATTAAAGGAAATCCGTTTCCGTAAAAATCACACGCCTGTCCTCGTCACAACCGCCCGCGATACCGTAAACGACCGCATTGAGGGTCTCGATGCCGGTGCCGACGATTACCTCATCAAGCCTTATGACTTAGATGAGCTGAGTGCTCGAATCCGTGCGCTTCTGCGCCGTTCGGCCGGAAGAAGTGATCCGATCATTCGCAGAGGGCGCCTCACCATTAATCCTTCGACGCGCGAAGTGCTCTTTAACGGAGAATCCGTACTCTTATCCAGCAAGGAATACGCGCTTTTATTTGCCTTGGCCGAGCGTCCTGGAATCGTATTGTCCAGAGCTCAGCTGGAAGAAAAACTCTACAACTACGAATCTTTAATCGGCTCCAACGCAATTGAGGTTCATATTCATCATCTTCGCAAAAAACTCAGTGAAGACAGTATCAAGACCGTCCGCGGCGTAGGCTACGTCCTCGAAACCTAATGTACTCAATTAAGACCCGGCTCCTCGTTGCCCTAAGCATCGTACTGGCACTGACTC
>ERZ791720.705-NODE-705-length-15735-cov-2.10191_pt1 | contig 15735 bp, 26 predicted proteins | sample MGYA00510048_ERZ791720 | MGnify/ENA primary metagenome ERZ791720 (study PRJEB30046, sample SAMN00715142) | human gut metagenome | study: EMG produced TPA metagenomics assembly of the A metagenome-wide association study of gut microbiota in type 2... | reverse complement strand
CATCCTGCTCTGCCGACTCATATGGTAAAGCCAGACATCTGTTATAAAGCTCTTCTCCAGTACCATTTCCACCTAATGCTTTATAAGGCCTAAACATATACTCCAAATTATCTTGTCTTCCACAGTACAATACTTTCTCTTTAAATAGAATGTACATGCCTGATAGATCCGATCATGAAGTAAGGCAAGGACTGCAGCATTGATAGCTTGTGTCTTTATTTGCTCCTTTTTTAATCGTCCTGCTAATCTATGATATGCTGTAGCCAGGATACCGGAGATAGCTGCAAAAAGCCACGCAACCCAGTGCGCCGCTATGTACTGTGTAATTGGTTCCATTAAAACTTATTCCTCCACGATCAGATCTTCGCACTCCAGATCGATTAAGACCTGTCGAACCTGAGGCTTAATCTTTTCAGGAACCTGCGCATAGGTTTTTTTGCCCTTAACAATGAGGGTCGCATAAATAACTGCCATTGTCTCCACCTCCTTCCCAAATAATAAAAAGAGCAAAAGTCTAAGCATTTAAAATTGCCTCAACTTCTGTTCTGATCTTCACAGGCACGTTTTCAATATTAATTTTCCCTTTGCGGATCAGATCTGCATATACTCTTGCCATTATGCCTCACCTCCTTCATAAAGTTCTACAATTGCCAGCTGGGTATTTGTCACTTCTTCCTCTAATGCTGCATATTTTTCACGCAAGTCCGGAAGACGAAACTCTGCAATCAGAACGGTACCTGTTATATCTTTATACTCATACACTGCATTGCCCTCTGAATCAGTGCCTGTCTGGTTTTTCTCAACTCTAATTACATAATCCTTCTGTCTGGTCATGCGACCAGCATATACCAAATCTGTCCTGGATGCCATTGTGTCCCCATTTTCATCTAAAAGCAAAATAGATTTAACGCCTGACATCACGGTTTCAACTTCTTCAAAGGTCTGCTCCCCTGGCTGGAAGATAATACATCCTCCATCCTGCTGCAGTTGATATCCGTCAGCTACTAATTCATAACTCTGAGTTCCGATTTTGATAGATTCCATAATGTTCTATCTCCTTTCTGATTTGATTTTGTGTATAATAAAAGGCCCTTTTAGGCCTTGGATTGTTATTTCTATGAAATTGGCTTAGTTTTATAGTAATTTAGAAACTCTTGGAACAAACAAACTCAACACAGATAATCATATTTCCAAGGTAGTCTTGAATGCTAATAATAATGGAGTAACGTTTACGATTGATGGCGTTCCTTATACTTCACCGATAATGGTTGCGGGAAAGAGCATTACTAGAATGGAAATTGATACAACATTATCTAAATTAACCCTTAGTTTCTTTTATGATGGGCAAATCATAAAACGGTATGTATCCTTGTCAGCATCTTAATTTATCAGTTGCAAAGACTTGTATTCCAATAGCAAACAATCTTTTTGTAGATTAAGCCGTACCAAAAATTATCATAGTTACCCATTTTTTTCCGGAAAATGTAGAACCAGCTGTTGCAATTTTTAAATTATTTCCGTCTTTTACTGCTGTAAAATTGTAAACACCGCTATCTTCAACTTTTGTTTGACATATACCGCTAGCATATGTAGGAATGTTTCCAAAAATAGATTGAAGTGTCTTAGTTGCTACTCCATTTGTAAAGGTAAACTCTTCGATAATTAAAACAATCGTTGTAGTCTTAACTTTTATTTTAAAATATCCCGAATCTAAATTACTATTTTGTTTAGCAATCGCAGTCACCACATCCGCTGCACTGTCTGGCAATTTCGATACATCACCGATCTTCTGATTTACAGAATACAACGCTGCCATACTGGCAATCTTATCCGGATCATTAACGATCTGGCTTACTACTGCTGCTGCAATGGCTTCAATAGCATCACTGTTTCCTTTTATTCCTTCTTCCATATGTGTCAGTCTTTCCGCTGATAATGGCGTACTGGTATCAGGCTTATTTTTCCAAAGCTGTTTTACATAAGCCGTAAAGCTGCTCAATTTCATGTTTCTATTCCTCCTTCAGTTGGATAAATATCTTTTGATGGATACAGGTCTGTATCTGGATGCAGGGTAAACAGATCCTCTCCAGGATAAAGCGTGGTTGCCGGATATAAGGTTGTCTGTGGATACAGGGTATAAATTTCAACCTCGATCTTTATCTTCCCGCCTGCAGTCACCGGGTTCGGCGTGATCGATACTGATTGGATATAAATACTGTCTGCCATTATTCAGCCACCACCTCTATACATTCCATCAAAATCTCTTCTGCTACTTTATAGTTGAAATAAAGGCGATAGGTCACACGTTTTTGCGGAGCTATCATGGCACGGATCACATCCCCATTGATCTCACATTCACCCTGGGCTTCAGTTTCATAGTTGCCTTTAAGTTCCCAGGTGGCATCCCGGATCGTGAAGGGAGCCTGATCTCTTGCGTGTATCCGAAGTCCAATGCTTTTATTTTCACCTACATAGAAATGGACCCGTTGCATCTTTTTCCTCCTTCCACTAACAGTTCTGTATAAATCTGCGGTGCTACAAGTTCAGCCTCCCATTCCGTTTCAAGAAGCTGTCCATAGTAAGGAACCGGCTCCACATGAGCACACAGCAATGCTGTATTGACTACAAACAACATCTTTGATATATATGCCTGATTACCAGCCTCATCTTCTGCCAGGATCTCCACCACATATTCCCCGTCCGTATCAAAGGGGACCGGTACATTCCACCAGTCCCCTTCTGATCGGTTCAGCTCGACTTCGCAGCCGTCTACACGGCCAAAAACACGTTTGACCATTATAGCCTCCTATTAGTCGGTAACCTCCACGCTGATCACATAGGTCTTGCCACAATCTACTGGGTTTGGATTGATCGTTACAGACTTGATCACAGGCGCTGTTGTATCTACTGTTACGGTTCTGGTAACGGTTGTAGTCTTACCTGCAGAGTCTTTCGCAACAACTGTAATGGTATTTGTACCAGTAACCAGTGTCAGTGCCTTACTAAAGGTACCATCAGATCCGACTGTTACTGTTTCCGCAGTACCACTGTTCAGCTTGACTGTTACTGTAACAGGGCTGGAAGTTGCGTCATTGGTAGTACCGGTAACAGTAACCGCAGTCTTGTTGGTAACCAGTTTATCTGCCGGAGCTGTGATAGAAAGTGTAGGTGGTACAGTATCGATCTTGAATGTAACGGTCTTCTGTGTAGCCGCATTTCCATCAAAGTCAGATGCATCGATCTTAATTGTATGGCTGCCATCTGCCAGAGCTGTAGTTGGAGTATAAGTACACTCATATCCACCTGTAACAGCTGTTTTAGTAATGCTGTCACCTGTAACCTTGCTGCCACTGTCAATGGTAATACCAATAGTTGCAGGATTAACACCAGAATCCGCATCTGTTACTTTCCACTTAATAGTTGGCTTATTGTTGGTGATATAAGATCCTGCTGTTGGACTGGTAATGGTAATAGCCGGTGCAACTTTCTCTTTTACTTTTAATTTCAGACTGGCTCCCAAGGTCGTATCTGAATCCGTCTTTGTCGTTGTATTTCCAGCCACATCCGTTGCCTTAACCGTTACCGGATAATAATGCCCGTCATTGATGGTATAACTGGACTTAGATGGAGCTGTGATCGTAGCTTCATATTTTCCTGTGCTGGAATTTAATGTTAATATAGTTGTTACGCCATTAATGATGGCCTGTACTGTTTTTACTGCCATTATTTTATCTCCTTCTTTTTATCTGTTTTCTCTAACCCACGTACAACAATCGCCGCATTACTGAGCAGTGCTGCCTGATCCGGGCCTGTTACTATAAGATGATCAAAAATATAGAGCAACGTTGCCCGCTGCTCTTCTGATAAGTTATACATGTTTTTCCTTTCTGATCAGGCTTTTCAGCCTGTCTATTTCCTCCTGCTGGCTCTGTATAGCAGCTACCAGCAGGGGAATGTAATTGGTATACGGGATTGTAAAATATCTTCCACTATGTCCATACAGAGGAAGGTTTAACCCCTGCTTTCTGCATATCCTACGGACATCCTGAGCAATAAAACCTATACCTGCATGGTCTGTCCGTTTCATATAGTAGGATACCGGCTGGAGCTGTTTTATGATCTGAAGTGCTGTTCCTGTATCTACTTTATGGATATTTTCCTTTAATCTTCGGTCTGAGTACTCATCTATTGTCCCAATGATCGTATTGGCTCTGAGCTTGTCACACCCAATGGTATTGGCGCCTATATCCGCCATGGACGCATAACAATCTACAGAAAAAGTATCCCTGCATGTAAATCTGGATGCAAGTACGGTTTCACCATAAATGGTAGCACCTGTAGCAGTGGTACCGATCTCTATATTTTTTGCAAGGACTTTACCATTCTGATCTACCGTAAATTGACCATCACCAACATTGATACTTCCCTTGAACAGACCTTCCACTACGGTCAGTTTCCCGTCTGCAGTCAAGGAAGAATAGGTGGACGTCCAGCTAAAGCGATTGCCTTTAATATCAATGCCGCCACTTTCAATGGATAATTGAGCCGATACTTCTCCCTTTTTAACCATCAGTTTTATGTTCTCTGCCGTCATCGTGATCTGAGAAGATAATTCTCCTTCTGCAGCAGACGCTCGTTTTACTTCTGCGGCAATCTGTTCTGCAGTGATCGTCAGTTTTGCCTCTGTACGTTTTTCTAGGTCCACCAGGTTTGCTGATACTTCATCTACATTTTTCTTTAAATATGCAGCCTTGCCTTTTAAGCGGATAATGTCCGCGTTGGTCCCCTGCTCTTCCTTTCGTATTTCTTCACCTGTTGCGCTATAGGTATCCTGTAAGGCATGGATCCCTTTCATCGTCCTCTTAATGATGTAAGAAACAATTGTCCCTTCTTCCGACTTGATCAAGCCGGCATCTCCCAGTTCTAAATATGGCAAGCCTTTTAGCAGATTACATTCGTAAGGAACATAAGGTCGGCTGCTCACCATTCCATAAATCCCCGCTGCGATCTGCTGTAATTCATCTGCGCCCTTGCCGTATAGCAGGAAGTTACCTTCTACTACCAGACAATTACCGGTTCCATAGATCGCACCAATATCCTCTTCTTCCTGGCGGATTTGTACCGCTTCAACGGCTTTTACCGTGTAATCTTCAAAAACACAGGATTTATACAGATTTTGTGAAATTGTTTCATCATAGACCTGCTCATTCATTTCACCTGGAACAAGAGGATATAATTCATCTGACGGATACAGATTTTCAGCTGGTGCCAAAATATAATTCGGTTGCAATGCAATATGCTGTAAAATTCCTTCCCGGTCAAAATGGCCAAACACACCATTCATCTGTTCACATGCAATCAAAGTATCCCGACCAGACAATTCTTCTACACTCATTGTCTTTTCAATCAAAATACTGTCATTTGGAAGATAAGATGGAACCTTTTCCGTCACACCAACGTACTGACATAAACTGGATCTGAATTCTTTCAATGTCATTGGAAACAAAAGATTGTTATACCACTGTGCCACATTTACATCAAATAGAGACATCTGGTCCAGACCCACAATATCCAGGTATTTTCTATCTGTTTCTTTTTCTGCGGATTTAATGATATATACTCCTAAAGGCATCCGATATCCATTAGGATATATATCATCACCTGGAAACAGGCCTGCTTCTGGCCATATTCCCTCCAGGATCTGATAAACTTTCATTCTGGCTTCTTTTACAACTTCCGTAACATTAAGAAGTGTAATTTTTAACTGTGATGCCTCGCAGCTTCCAAATTCCAGATTTTCATTACTGGACAATGCCTCATCCAGTTCCATTGTTTCCGCTTTTATGTTACTGCTTGAAAGATGCAGGTAAGGTTCTTCTTCTCCTTTGTGATAAAAGTCCAGGATCAGCTGTTTATCTGTACTGTCTGCCCGATACAGTTCTTTTAATCGTTCATCCACATTTAACATAAGCTGCCTCCCTAATATTCTGTCAACTGAATATCAAATGGCTCATAGACCATATCCAGTTTTCTTTCATTCACATGAGAGATCGTATATTCAATATCTGCGATATAAAATACTCCTGACTTATAATCCATTTCCTCATCGTTCCAATACGTGACAGATACCTTTCTTTCCCGCTCTCCTCCTGACACGATCCCCGCATCTATGATCGCTTTAACGACTATCTTTTCACCCAGATACAGTTTCCGGATCGGTACTGTCAGGCTCGTCTTATAATTCGGCGATGTCTGACGGTGGAGCAATGCCGTTGCATCACGGGATGCATCCAGTTCCAGTCTCTGATTGGGTGTACTTTTATATTTCTCCAGATACTTATTCGGAAGGACGGTATTTCCAAACTTTATAAGCCATCCTTTAAAAGCCATAGTCCTTTCTCCTTACACAAGCAGCGGATTTTTTCCCGTCTGCTTTCTTGCCAACCGGTTACGTTTTACCACATTTTCATACACTACCTTTCCATCCAGATTGATCATCAGCTGAATATCTCCACCCAGTCCAGCACCTGCCTCTTTCAAAGCTTCCAGCAATGCCTGCTTGATCGTAGACAATGGAGAGACAACTTCTGCTTCCCGGTTGTTGTCTCCAAGGATCGCCGCAAATTCTCCGGCCTGTCTTGGAACAACGGTTCCTGTAGCCAGTCTAGGAAGTTTCATCGATGAGACATTAAATCCAAAATGCTGACCACCGGCAAGGGGCAACCAGTCCGGTACATCAAAACTGATACCATTTAAACCTTCCACAATATGATTGATCGCAACTTCTACTGTGGAAATGATCCCGTTAAAAACACTCTTAAATATATCTTTTATACCATTTAAGGCCTTTTCCATATCTCCGGTAAATACGCCCTGTATAAACTCCAGGATGCCGTTTAAAGCGTCTGTTACACCTTGGGCTGCAGTGCTTACTACTGCAAGAAGCGCAGTAAAAAATCCTCCAACATTTTCAATGGCTGCACCAATAAGCGGGGCAAAACTCTGAACGATCCAGTTTAAAAGCGGCTGCAGTACCTGGTTCCATAAGACGGTTAGGGTATCTGCAACGTTTCCGGATAATTCTACAAAACTTTTAATAAATGGCTGCAAATATTGGCTTTTGACTTCTGTAAATTTATCTGCCACTTTCTGAAGTGCCGGCAATATGTATGTTTCAAATGCTTCCAGAGCGCTTTTATGGATTTCTGTAAGTCCCTCTGTAAATGCGTCAAACATAGGTGCTACATGCTCATCATATGTCTGGTTTATCTGATCAAACGCATCTGTAAACAGATCTTTAAGATCTCCCATTATCTGAGCAGCAACTCCCAGAAGCCCGTCAAATGCCTGTTTAAAACCGGCCGTATTATTTGTAAGAGGCGTCAGCAGGGCGTTTAAAAGATCCCGCCCAAGCTTGGCAAACACTTCTGTCAAACCCATGAAGGAGTTGGAAAAAAAGCCGATCAGATTTGCAGTAAATGTTTGCCCGTTTTCATCTGCAAAGACACTGAATACTTCTGCGAAAGCTGCGGAAAAATTTGCCACAATATCTGCTATGTCCCCGGTTATATCAAACATGTCTATGATATATTGCTTGATCCGTTCCTGAGCTTCTTCCAGATACTTTGCAGTGCCACCGCCCAGGTTTGCTGCCAGCGTAATACCAACTGAAGCAACAGCCCCTGCGATTACGCCTAAATCATAGACCATTTTATTTCCCCAGGTACTTGCTGCAGCCTGGACTCGCGGATCTGAAAAAATATCAGACAGGCTTTCCTTAATACTCTGAAGCCCTTTCTGGATCGTAGCAAACCGGGAAGTAGTATCTCCTAATCCTACCTTAAATCCTTTGGTGAATAGACTAGACAGATCACTCCATTTCTTTTTTAATGCATCCAGGGCTTTTGACAGTGAACTGGATACTGCCACTGTTTCAAACATCTGGGACGGATCTGTTCCGGAACCACCGCCTCCGCCACCTGCATTATTTTGACTTAGGACATTTAATTTATCAAAAGCTGCCAGACTATTCTTTGCATCTTTTGCTGCGCTTCCTGTCTTTTTAAGACTTTTTGCATAATCTTCCTGGGTCTTCTTAGCTTTCACAAAGGTGGATTTCCCTGTTAATGCCGCTACCAGTTGCCCGATCCAGGCCAGTGCCTGGGCTATCGCATCAATCAATGCAGTGATTGCCGGTACCGCAACACTTAAAATGGGAGCAAAACCGGCTGCCAGGCTGTTCTTTAAATACAATAAAGAAGAGGACAGACCGGATAATGTCTGGTTTGCGCTTCCGGAATATCTTGCAAGGTTTTGAAAGCCTTCCTTTGTCGGTGTTGCTTATGCCATTACCGCCTGCATGACAAAACGCATCATCATCATACGGCTGATTCGGCCTAAAAGCTGCATCCCTTTCCCTGAGTTCTTCGCCGCTTTACCAGCGCCATTTACAGAGTCCCTTAATTTATCCGCGGATGCTTTTGCTTTCTTCTGTCCGGCATCTGCACTTAAAAGGGATTTTTTGTATTCATTCTCTGCCTGGATCACCTGTTGTAGCTGCACATAAGTCTGGTCATAATCTGCATTTCCAAGGGATATCCCCTGCTGCTCCATTCCCAAAAGCTTACTTCTAAGTGCTTCTTTCTGTCCCTCAAAGGAATTGGGATCAAACTGGACCGGAAGTTTAACAGGAGTGGTAAGGTTCTTTTTATAAGTACTCAGATCGGACTGTGCCTGGTTTAAAGCCTTATAGGTGCTGTCATACAAGGCATCACCAAAGCTTTTTCCCTGGCTTTCCAGATCTTTAAGTTCCTGCTTTAAACGATCAATCTTCCCCTGCAGGGAGTCCGCTGGAAAAATAACTGCGTCTGGCGTTGGATTGGTCAGTTCCTGCTTATAATCTTTCAAAGCCTGCTTGACTTTCTCCAGTTTCAGATAAGTTTCATCATATTTTTCATCACCAAAGTACATCCCCTGGCTTTCCAGGTCTTTGAGTTCCTGTTTTAATTCGCTGATCTTCTGTGCAAAATCATTGGTTGCCTTTTCCGCTTTCTCTTCTCCGGCTGCATACTTATCAATAAATTCTATTGCTACAGGATCATAACCATATGCCGAAGGATCGTCTACCTTTACCCGTCTGGCGGGTGTCGGCTCCTGTTCCTGGTATTCCCCACGATCTACTTTGATGGCATCCATCTGTTCCTGCAGGCTTTTGGTCTGTCTTTCTGCCTGTTTAGCTGACTCTGTTACCTGATCAATTCCCTCAGCTGCCTTGGAAGACTGGGCTGCTGCTGTTTCTGCCGCCTGGCCCGCATTATTAAACACATTTGAAATATTGTCAGAAAGCCTGTCAACTGCTTTGGTGAGCCTGTCAAAAGCTTTTTCCAGTCCAGAGGTATCAATTTTTGTATCAAATTTCAGACTGCCATCAGCTGCCATATCCTCACCTCTTTTCCAGGCATAAAAATAAGACGCTGTCGCGCGCCTCAGCCTAATAACTTATTCCAATAGTCAATTTCTTCCTGTTCTTCTTTCGTATACCGTTTCTTAAGGTCACAGATCTTTTTATTGTTTCTACGAAATTCTCTTTCCCATTTTTCCAGGTGCTTACCTTTTGCCATTTTCTGCCGGATCCCAAGTACAGTGGAAAAGATACCTTCCCGGATTTCCATGAAATATCCCACAAAGGTCCACCAGTGAATATATGGGACGGATCTTACTTCGCATCCGGCCACCTGGTTGATAGCCGGAAACAGGATCGGCTCATCCTGCTCCCAGTCCATCACCTTGACCGGCATTATATCCTCTTCATCTTCCTGGCCACAGTCCAGGAACCAGAGCGCCTTTTTAGCTGCCTCTTCATAAAGTTCCTTTGGCATATCTGTCCAGCCTTCATACAGGATCTTACACATAACCACGTGAGCTTCTTCTACCGTAAGCTCTGGATCATTAAACGCCTGCATGATCACCAGGATATCCCTGTAGTCCGTTCTGATCTTCCATTCCTTTTTGCCTACCTTAAGAGTGACAGGAAGCTGGCCTAACCGGATCATTTTGTATAGCCGGCCGTATACTTCTGGATCCGCTTATTGCTTGCCTCTACTCCGGCTTTCATGTTTTTCTTGATGATCGGCATCAGACCGTTCATAACGGACTCAAACAGGAGCTTTCCGCCTTTTACTGGTGAAAATGGAGACTGACCATTAAACAGCGTGTCATAAACGTCTGCGTTAAAAATAGCATTAAAACAGTCTTTTACGCCCTGCTCTGCTTTCTTCCACTCAATACTTGCATTTTCATCTGTTGGATCTACGGTACCGTCCTCCAAAAGCTTGACGTTGCCCTGAAGCTCATCTTTCACATGCCCCAGCTTCTCCATTTCATCCATGCAGCGCTGCCACATATTCAGATCAGAAGGATTAATCCGGATCACACGGTCCGGATCATCATTTATCATGTACTCCTTATAACCTTCATCAAATTTAAGGCTTTCCATATATAGTCTCCTTATTCACTGTCAGGTGTAAACGTCTTTATTTCTAAGGCAAAAGTTCCCTTTACTCTGTTGCCTGTATGATGTACATTAAACGGGATCTGATAACCGGTGGTATCTCCGCCATAGCTTGACACTTCAATAATCACATCTTCGCGATAAGCCACATAAGAGCCTGCTGCTCCAGATGCCGACTCCCAAAGGTGTACTTCAACAACGGTAGTTTTTAAGTCATCTAGGGTCTGACGTTCATCAATGATCCCCTGAAGCCGTTCAAACATAGGATCACCCACAACCGCATAAAACGGATCTGCCGTAGCCTGTGGCTGGTAGCTGTCCAATGTAACGGATGTTTCACCCAGAATATTGTTCTTGGTATCCACATTGGCATTCATTTCTACGTTGTATTCTTCCAGGTCTTTTCCTAAACGGACATAAGCTGTTTCCTTTGTGTCAATAAAGTTACCCATGAATTTTCTTTTGATCTTCTGTCCTGCAATAGGTGCTTTATCTGCCATTTATTCTTCCTCACTTTCTACTTTGTACTGGGCATAGATCTGCAGCTGATACATAACGCCCTGATCAACGGTATCTCCCATCAGGCCCATGCTCATGGCATTGGCTGTGGTTGCCTTTAAAAATGTGGCCTCTTTCACTTCATCACCCACATTTACTTCTATTCCACTCTCTTCTGGAAGCTGCTCTAGCCAATAGGCCAGTTCCAAAAGGAAATTGCTGTTTGCCAGCCGGTTGTAATCTGTAAAGGACTGTCCCACTGCATACATAACAAAGTTATGCCTACGGATCTGATTACCCAGGATATCTTCTTTCACCAGGCTGTCACCATTGCTGGACAGGCCGTAATTAACCGGATCCGGTTCTGTAAAATCAATGTGAATATCATCACCGGTCAGAAACTCGGATATCTTGGGATATTCCGTTAGTTTCTGACGCATATATTCAATGATCGTCATATCCTGCCTCCTCTGCTAAGCACTGCCTGCGCCGCCTGAAGGATATCATCCTTATGATCTGCTTTCATACGTTCAAACCATTTCTTTCCGCGCATAGGAGCACCAGCATAAGTCAGCTCTTTTCCTGTTGGTACCTTGATCTCATTTTTCTTCGCCCAGGCACTTCCAGTTGTTGGTGACACATAAAGGATGCCTTCATACAGATAATGAGCAAAAGGACCGGGAGTATTGATCTGACCAGAACCGATTGTAGTGGCAGCCACCATCAGGTGTTTCAGCTCGCCGGCCTGACGCCTTGGCATATAATCACTCATATAGCGCATACATTCACTGTCGATTGCTGCTTGCACAGGTCCATTTTCAGCAACTTTATGTCTACGCCGCATTTCTGCCGTAGAAAGCATTTTTATAACTATTTTCATGGTTACACCTCCTACTTACAGGACAGCTCATAATGCTGGACCGCTTCACTACCATACAACCGCCCATCCACAGTTGTAACTGTCACATATCCATGACTTGCTTTCAACGCTGCCAGTGACTTCGACATGACTTCTTGGCTACTGCAGTCTATTTCATCTTCAACAATGCCTTTTACGGCCAGATCTCTGCCCTGGGTAAATGTCAGCGGCTCTGTGATACTTTCCAATGGGATAACCAAAAGTACAGAAGCAGCATCACGCTGGCCTGTTTTTAGAAAAGTAGACTGCCTCACATCTTCCCAATAAACATCTTCAACCGGTATCCGGATGTATCGCATATCCTTGCCGCATTTGTGGTATAAATACAAGGTTACATCTGCATTAGTAAACATCAGCACACCCCCTGATAGCATAAGCCGGTATTTTCCAGCCATTTCTTAACGATCTGGTTTTGCTTCCTTATGGCAGCTTCTGTTAATTCCTGCGAAGATCCATAGGAAGCCGAATAAGTTCCGATCTTTTCAGAAGTCTTTCCGGATGCATTTTTTTCCGTCTTTTCCTGCCGACAGATAACCTCTGCCAGTTCACAGCAGCATAATTTTGCTTCTTCCGGAACATCTTCCATAATCGTCAGCCGTCCGAATGTATACTGATCCATGATCTGGCTTGCCTGTCTGGCATAAAAAGGAAAACCGGAGCTGATGGCCGCTTTCCTTCCAAGAAGATATTCATTTTTATAAAACTCTTCATCTGCATAAACCATCAGCTTTTTTCCTTTCTTTTATCACGCATTTTTGATAAGGGTTACATCCTTCGTTACTGCAGATGCAACCACCGTTACGGTCTCAGTGATCTGACTGTATCCGGTCTTTTTGATCTTTGCCGGATATGTACCAGGTCGCAGGTTAAATACTGCTTCGCCTGACGCATTGGTCTTTAATCTGGATCCATTTACATCTACAATAGCACCTTCAATTGCTTCCGGACTTCCTGCGTTATCCTTTACAGTAAAGGTTACAGTCTGAGTAGTTACCGGTGTTGCCGGTTCCAGATAAGCAAACGGGCAGCCTACACGGTCCTCATCCATTCTGGTTGCCGGATTTGGAAGAGCCCAACCCATACGAAATACAATACGCAGAGCTACCATATCCTGCTGAGCCAGGTTATAAACGATATCCTTAGTGATCGGATCCTGGATAACTCCCTGGTCAAGGATCTTTACAGTAACGTCCTGACGAATTGCATATACCGCCTGCTTAAAATCACCTACGATTAGTTGAGCAATGCTGTTATCATAAGCACCGTTCTGCGGGAAATACATAGGCGCACCGTCCAGTGCGTAATTAGTGGATCCCTGCATGTCGCTCTTAAAAATCGGTGTTCCGTCCGTTGCCTTGATGCCTCTTAACTTTGCTCTCATACCCATGGCTGCCAGAGCGCCAGTTGCCATGTAACCAGCCTCTTCAACTTTGGAGATCACGCCATTCTCTCCCAGAAGCAGGTTGTAATAATCCGGAGTAGATCCAGGTGCTACGTTGTTGCCTGCCTGACGTGCCAGGGTGATGATATCGTTCTGCCATACTCTCGGGCGATTTACACCGAAGATGATCGCAGAGTCTACTCTCTGGCCGATTGCTTCATTTACTCTTGGAGTGATCTCACCAAAAATATCAAACTCCGCATCATCTAATACTGCCTCTGGGATCGGCACGATAACAGCCAGCTCAGCTGCATCCAGATATACGTTATCCCAAGCCTGGCGGCTGGTCTGTTTCATACCAGTGTCACCATCCACCCAGTACGCAGTTGGGAGGAAATCCAATACACGGATCCTGGTCTGGTCACTGGTCATGTTTGGCAGCTTTCGTGCCATGCTCATAAATACGGACTGCTTCGGTGCGTCCTGAAAAATGGTAGGTACTACCTGTTCGCGGATGATTGCCTCCGCATCAGATCTGCTTGTAATATGTACTGGCATAAATCAATTACCTCCTTATTCTCTTCCAAAAATACTTCTTAAGGCTTCATTTGCCCTTGTCTTTGTGTCCTCAGTTCCTTTACCGCCCGATCCAGGAGTATAAGAAACCACTTTGGGTATCTGTGTGTCCTGAAACAAATAGGCATTGTCTTTCTTGACTGCCTCCAGAGCAGTTTTAATATCCGCTTCCTGGTTCTTGCTGGCTTTCAGCTTCTCTACATCCATGAATGGCATTACCGCTTTCAGATCACGGGGCTTGTACCCTTCTGCAGTAGTCTTTAAAAGATCATTAAAGTCACGATCCGCAATCTGCTTCTGGTACTCCGCATCCTTGGCTGCCAGATCTGCGGTCAGCTTGATGACTTTTCCCTGCAAGTCCTGAACATTGACGCCCTCAAAGCTTTTCAGGGTTGTCTGGGCTGTATCCAACTGAGTCTTATAGTTATCTCTTTCTGTCTTTATGGCTTCAATATCCCTGCCATTCTCAGCCATAATGTTGTCCACCTGTTCCTTTGACAGGCCCATGTCCTCTAAAAATTTTCTCTTCATTTTCTTCCTTTCCCACTACGCTTTTTACGGGGTTGCTTCCCTTGTGCTGGTAGTTTTACGTCATTCCGGACAATTTTCTGCATAAAAATAACACGCATCTCTGCGTGCCTACTGCTCGATCTTATTACATTTGGTACACCGTCTTACATAACCGCCATAAGGACCGGAAGCCCGGCTCCAGTGCTTGCGGTAGTGATGGCAACATTCTTTTTTCTTGAAAAACCTCTGCCAGATCCATGATATAAGTCCCGTAAGATCACCTTCTTTCATTTGCGACGTCGCAATTATTCTTCATAAATCACGTCTAACCCATAAGCTATTGCGGCATCGTGTTCAATCCGACACCCTCTAGCCTTTTCCCAACCCTTGCAGAAATAAGCTGCATGGCAAAGGGACATATTTTCCAGACTTTTAGCAAGGAAACAAAGAGGTATCTGTACCACTCCACGTTCTTTCATCTTTTCATTGCTATACCATTCATCAGTAAACAGGGTGTTTACAATTTCATAACCTTTAGCTTCCAGTATCTTAATCGCCTGTTCCCTGGTTGCAATAATCTCTTCATCTGTTTTTCCAGCCATGGGCTGACTAAGCATTGCTTTCTTCATCTTCTTATCCTCTCTTTCTTAAAAATGGGCACAAAAATACCACCGGCCTACTGACTGGTGGTATTTTTTAACTTATTTCTGATTTTTTCTTTATAATCCTCAATTCCATTGTACTCATCCCAATTATATGGCGGAAATGGTGTGACAAAAGTCTCTTTCCACTTTGCCCGAAGATTTTTCATTTCATCATCCGTTTTTAAGTACTGAATTAAGTCCATCTGAAACATCCTTCATAATGTTTTAACAAATGGTATCAATAATTATGCCATTTGCATTTCTTACAAATTGTTTCCCAATCGTCTTTTTTCTTAAATCGCTCAGGAAGCTTATCTGCTTTTAAACGCCCATCAACTGCATCTACATTTTCGATACAATCAATATCCTCAATCATTTCATCCACAAGAGGACATTTTACGAATCTATCATCTTCCATGTCTCACTATCTCCAATGCTTTCAAAATGTTGTCAGAATACTCTTCCCGCTTAAATGCAGTACGGATAAATGCATCCGATGTTCTTACGTATGCAGCTCCATCTTCACTGTAATACCGCTCGAACTGCCCCTTCCAGACGGTCTCTGAAAATGATGCCCGGCGGATAAAATCTTTTGCTTCGTCAAAAGTTACTTCATGCTGCCGTTCATCGTTAATGTGTTCGCTGTCAAAGCTGAGTTTGTGAACTACCCATTGTCTAAAGCCAATGGGCTTCCTGA
>ERZ791720.679-NODE-679-length-16166-cov-2.30668_pt1 | contig 16166 bp, 16 predicted proteins | sample MGYA00510048_ERZ791720 | MGnify/ENA primary metagenome ERZ791720 (study PRJEB30046, sample SAMN00715142) | human gut metagenome | study: EMG produced TPA metagenomics assembly of the A metagenome-wide association study of gut microbiota in type 2... | reverse complement strand
ATACGCCATCCTCGCTGTTTCTTTGGCCGTTGCCCGCGCAGCTGCAGAAGAATGCGCACTCCCGCTGTATCGCTATTTCGGCGGTATCAACGGCTTCACTCTGCCCGTTCCGATGATGAACGTTGTGAACGGCGGCGCTCATGCCAACAATAATCTCGACATTCAGGAATTCATGATTATCCCGGCCGGTCTTCCGACCTTCAGCGAAGCTCTTCGCTGCGGCGCCGAGATCTTCCATGCCCTGAAGAAGATCATGAATGCTCACGGTATGTCTACTGCTGTCGGTGACGAAGGCGGTTTCGCTCCAAACATCGACAGCCATGAAGCTGCCATTGAATTCATTATCGACGCCATCAAAGCTGCCGGCTACACACCGGGAGAACAGGTTTTCATCGGTTTGGACTGCGCTGCCAGCGAATTCTATGCAGACGGCGTTTACAACCAGAAGGGCCAGGGCCTGAAACTCACCGCTGACGAATGGATCGCTAAGATGACCGAGTGGGTTGACCGCTATCCGATCATCTCCATCGAAGACGGTATGGCCGAAGGCGACTGGGAAGGCTGGGCCAAACTCACCGAAGCTTTGGGCGACCGTGTTCAGCTTGTCGGCGACGACCTTTATGTCACTAACACTTCCATTCTTAAGGAAGGTATTGAAAAGGGCATCGCCAACTCCATCCTGATCAAGATCAACCAGATCGGTACGCTGACAGAAACTTTCGAAGCTATCGAAATGGCTAAGAAGGCCCGTTATACCGCTGTGATTTCTCACCGCTCCGGCGAAACTGAGGATTCCACGATTGCGGATATCGCCGTCGGTACAAACGCCGGTCAGATTAAGACAGGTTCTCTGAGCCGCAGCGACCGTATGGCCAAGTACAACCAGCTTCTTCGTATTGAAGAAGAACTCGGCGACATCGCTGTCTACCCGGGCCTGGATGCCTTCTACAACATCTGCAAGTAATTTATGGCGCGCCTGACGAAAAAGGTAAAGCTGGGAGTACCTCGATTTTTAGTCCTGGTACTCGCCATTGCCGTGGTCGGCATTCAATATCCGTTATGGGTCGGGAAGGGCAGCAATGCTACGCTTCTCGATTTGCAGGACCAGCTCAAAACTCAGAAGGAGAAGAATGCCGCGCTCGAGCTTGAAATTACAAGGCTCGAAGGCGAGGCCGATAGTCTTCGCCATGGCAGTGAAGCCTTAGAAAGTAGGGCTCGTGAAAAACTCAATATGATTCGCGAGAACGAATACCTGATTCGAATTATGCCGTAATCAATTACTTATTAATTAGGGAAGTGCCGGAACTAAAAACTCCGGCCTTTTTTATGTCCGTGTCAGGCGGAAAAGATCCTTTCTAGCCGCAAACGAGAGTAGTCTCGATTTCAAAATTGAGAGTTGAGGGTCATAAGAATGACGAAGTCGGATCTTTTTGTTAGGAGTGAACATGAGTAAACCGATGACGGTGGCACGCTACGCAAAGGAGCATCGCGGATGGTTTTACGGATGTCTGCTTCTGTTTGCACTTGTCGCTTTCTTTTGCCTGAAAGCGATTTACGATATGACGGTTTACGGTGCTAAGGCCCCGCTTTACGCCTTTATCGCCGGTATGGTCGGTTTCGGTGCGACGGCCTTAGGCTCCCTGCCGGGTTTTTATCTTCATAAACTTTCCGATAAAGCCGAAGACTGGATGCTTGGCAGTTCGGCCGGCATGATGCTTGCAGCAGCGATCTTCTCGCTTTTGCTTCCGAGTATCGAAACCAGTGAAAAGCTGTTCACTTTTGAATTAGCAGCAACGCTTTGGGTACTCTTCGGAGTTTTTCTTGGTGTTGTCTTCCTCCTGATCATTAATGCGCTGACTCCTCATGAGCACGGAGGTCAGAATTATGAAGGTCCGGAGATCGAAGTCAAAAGCGGCATCTGGCTCTTTGTTCTTGCCATCATCATTCACAACATCCCGGAAGGCCTGGCGATGGGCATATCTTTTTCAGCAGAAGACATGCAGATCGGTGTGCCGCTCACGATTGCCATTGCTCTGCAGGACTTTCCGGAAGGTCTGGCGGTCGTACTCGCTCTTTGCTCGACTCACATTTCACGCGCGAAGGCAGTGGGGATCGGAGTGTTCTCGGGTCTGATGGAACCGGTCGGCGCACTTTTCGGCGTGAGCCTTGCCGGCGGGTTGGGCTATGTCTATCCGCTGGGACTGGCGTTATCTGCCGGCGCCATGATGTTTGTCGTTTTCCACGAAGTGATTCCTGAAACACACCGCAGAGGCCATCACAGTACGGCCACGATCGGTTTGATGTGCGGCTTCGGCCTGATGATGATTTTGGAAAAAATATTCAGCTAGAAAAATCTTTGCTTCGGTCTCTGTCGGTTTGCTGTTCACTCTAAAATATCGCAATAGCTTTCAGCGAGATAGGAAAAAGAATGACAAGACCGATTAGAGCCCTCATCGATACATACGCACTGGAAAAGAATTTGTCTTTGCTTCGCGCAAAAAGCGGCAATCGTTTTTTATGGGGCGTTGTTAAGGCCAACGCATATGGTCACGGTCTGATCGGTCTGCTTCCGACCTTCGACAACTGGGTTGACGGGTTAGCGCTCCTTGATCCGAAAGAAGGTGTGGATATCCGCAAAGCCGGCTGGGCCAAAGCGGTATTGTTAATTGAAGGCATCTTTGCGGCCTCTGACATCGAGATGGCTGATGAGTACGGATTTGAAACCGTCATTCACAACGAAAGACAGATTGAATGGCTGGAAAAAGCCGAACTCAAAAACACGCTTCGCGTGCACTTGAAGTGCAATACCGGTATGAACCGTTTGGGCTTCAGACCGGAGGCGATTCCTCAAGTTTTGTTCCGCCTGAATAATATTCCTAAGGTAGAAGTTGTCGATCTGTTGGCGCACTTTGCCAATGCTGAAGTTACTTACGAACAGGACAAACCGGTTACCGTCCAGAATCAGCTTGCTGCATTGATACAACTGCGCGGACTTCTGCCGATGTGCTTATCCAACACGGGCGGCATTTTGTGGCATGAAGCCGGAGACGAGGCTGTGCGCGCAGGTATTGCCATGTACGGCGTCAGCCCCGACGGTAATGTTTCTTCACAGTCTCTGGGTATTGATCCCGTCATGACACTGGAGAGCGAAATCATTGCCTTCCAGGATCTTCAGCCGGGCGAAGCCTGCGGCTACGGCTCTAAGTTTATTGCCCATCGACCGACGAAACTCGCCGTGGTAGCCTGCGGGTATGCCGACGGTTATCCGCGTAAAGACAATCCGCACAGAGAGGTGGTCGTTGAGGGCAAAAGAGTACCTGTTATCGGAAACGTTTCCATGGATATGCTGACGATTGACGTCACCGATCTGCCCAATGTCCGGTTGGGTTCCAAAGTGGAAATCTGGGGTAAGAACCTGCCGGTCAATGAAGTCGCAAAGGGATTCGGCACGATCGGCTATGAACTTCTTTGCGACGTGAACCAGCGTGTACCCCGCGTTCTAATTAAATAACGAATCGCGTTATCAGAGAAATCAGCAGCATGACTAACACGAAGTAGAGCATGCTGCGTACGAGCGTCGGACCGATTTTGACGGCATAGATTGCGCCTAAGCGGTTGCCCAAGATGCTGGCAACCGCGCAAGGGAGAGCCAGCGAGTAATAAAGCGTTCCTGCGGAAGCAAACGTTGTGACCGCGCCTAAGTTGGCGGCGATATTGAATGCTTTTGCCGTACCGGAAGCTTTAACCAAACCGGCCTTGAGCAAGAGGTGAATGCCGATCAAAAAGAAACTTCCGGCGCCGGGACCGAAAAAGCCTTCATAGAAACCGACGGACAAACCGATTGCCGAGACTCTCCACCATAACCCTTTCTTTGGAAGGTCTTCTTCCGTCAGTTTGAGCGTTCCGCAGAAAAGCGAAAGGAGAATCGCAACTGGCAGAAGAAAAATCATGATGATCGTCATCTTCTCATTGGAAATGAGAAGTGTCGTCGCAGAGGCAATTACTGCGCCGAAGTAAGAAGAAATAACGCCCAATAACACGACTTCTTTGATGACGGCGCCTCTTTTCCAGAAGGTAATCAATGCCGTAATTGAACCGAGGCTGGAAGCGAGCTTTCCGGTTCCGAGCGTGTAGTGAGCGGGTATGCCCAACAGCAAAAGGACCGGCATCGTGATGAGACCGCCTCCGCCCGCAATAGCATCGACAAAGCCTGCAATAAAGAAAACAACAAAGCAGACGAGTATGACGGTAAGCGTGATGTCCATGATTCGGATCGAGGCAGTGTTTTTGTAATGAAGAAATTATGCTCGTCCGGGATTATCAAAACCTAAAACTTTCTTAGGTAAAAATCCTCAGGGAGTCCTTGAGGGTCTCGGGAGATAATCTAAAAAAGCGATTTCTTCCAAGTTCCCATGCGTTTCCGGACTCTATTATTTTTTATCTCGGCTGCGGCCGTAACCATTCCCTGTTTGGCCATGGGATGGCTTCAATACGTTGCGGTTGAAAGAGAATTCACTGAGGACGATCGCACGAGAGCGGAGATCTCTTTATTAGTGTCTGAGCGTCTGGAAGCCAAGGTCGACAATGCCGTTTCCTTGGTAACCGCTGCTGCGGAAATCTTGAAATCCGAAGAAGGAGAGCCCGCTGAGAAACTGAGTTTGATATTAGAAGAGCTTTGCAAGGCTTCGCCGGATATCCTGAATATGCATTTCGACGATCCCTCCGCTGTGAGCGTGGCTTTTTCTCCTCGAAAAAACAAGCGCGGTGAATCTAATATCGGCGTTTCACATAAAGATCGCTCTCACTGGAAGAATCCTTATGTTAAGGACGGCATATCGGTTTCTGGACTCGTTCAAGCGGTCGGAGCTTCCGACCCGAAGATTGTGAATATTACCAAGCCTGTTTATTCCAACGGACGTTTCGTGGGTTTGGCCGTTGCCGCCCTTGATCTTGAGCAGATTGCCGCTCAGGTTTTAAAAGGCTTGGCCACGGATGCTTATCAAATCGGCATTTTCGGCAGAAACGGAGAGGTTATCTTTTCTTCCGGCAAGTCGGTTCCGCTTCACAATCTCTCGATTGAAGAAAGAACGCACCGCAGCTTCACTTTCTCGAATGCCGAATATTACGGTTATGTGCGTCCCTTAGCGGTTACGGATTGGTCTGTGGGTGTATTCTCACGAACCGTTGATCGAAAGACGGTTTTGGTCCAGCTTTTCATACGCAATGTATTTGTTTGGCTCGCGACTTTCCTAGCTGCGATTGTGATCGGCTTTTTAGCTTCGATTTCAGTAGTTCGGGCTGTTGAAAAACTGACGCGTCAAATGACGGCCGCAAGAATCCTTCCGGATAAAAGCGAAAAAATTAAGTCGCCGAGAGAGCTTGTTCAGCTGCAGCGCACGTACGGACGGATGCAGGAAAGACTACTGACAGCTCAGACACGTCTTAAGGAGTTGAATTCCTCGCTTGAGGCTAAGGTGAAGGCTCAGGTTGAAACGATTCAGCGGCATGAAGCGCTTTTGACTTCTCTCTTCTCAGATATGAATGAAGGGATTGTCTTGTTTAACCAAAAGCTGGAAATGCGTTTTCGTAATCCTTCGGCTGTTCGTCTGCTTAACTTGTCAGAGAACGAAGCACGGAAACGCTTTTTAGCTCTGGTAAAAGAAATGCATCAGAGTCCTGATAAGCATCTTTTCATTCATTCCGGTGTTTATGATTTGGAACTGCGTATGTTTGAGAGCGGGACCAAAGATGTGTTCTGTGTAATCGCTCGCGATGCGACTTCAGAAGTTCAAATTGACCGATTAAAGGATGAACTGATCGGAATCGCTGCCCATGAACTTAAAACGCCGCTCGCCGGGGTGCGCATGGCGGCAGAATGCCTGGTCAAAACGGTTCAGGACCCAGAGAGTAAAGAGACGGCCGCCGAGCTTCTGGAAAGCGCCGACGAAATGAAAGACATGATCTCTCGTTGGCTGGATGTTGCCAAACTTCAGACAGGCTCTTATGAAATTCACCCGGAATTCTGTTTGATTAAGCCCATGATACGAAAAGCGCTCAAACATTTTTCCGGCTTTAAAGATTTTGAATGTTCCTTGGAAATTTCGCCGGATGCTGCGGCTGCCAACGTGGACAAACAGGCATTTATGCAGATCATTCAGAATCTTCTCTCGAATGCCTATAAATACCGGAAAGAGGGCAGTGTCTGCCGAGTGAAAATTCAAACCCGGAAGTTAGGAGATTTCCTGGAACTCATGGTGGAAGACGACGGTATAGGAGTGCCCGAGTCGGCGCTGGATAAGATCTTCGATCGGTTTTATCAAGTCAGAATGGATTCCGCTAGAAAAATCGGCGGAACGGGTTTGGGCTTATACATTACTAAGGAATTGGTGCTTCTGCATAAAGGAAAGGTCACGGTCGCAAGTACTTTAGGCGAAGGAACGGTCTTTACGCTTGAGCTGCCGGCGCTTCCGACAGAGACAGCAAATGAGGAAGAAGAATGACGGAAAGAACGACGATTTTGATTGTTGATGATGAAAGCAAAATCCGCAGACTGCTTTCCCGCTCTCTAGAGGCAGAAGGATTTGATGTAGCCGTGGCAGACTCGGCAATGAGCGCTTCGGAATACTTAAAGAACGGTCATTGCGATCTGATTATTCTCGATTACATGATGCCTGAGATCGACGGTATGGCGTTCCTAGCAGAATTGAGAAAGAAATCGTCAATTCCCGTGATCATGCTTTCGGCTCGAGAAGAAATTGCTAAGAAAACCCAAGCCTTGGAACTCGGGGCCGACGACTATGTCGTCAAACCATTTTCCATCGAAGAAATGACGGCTCGCATCCGAGCTATCCTGAGACGCTCCGGCGGCGTGAAGACCGGGTCGGCAGCGACCGTACAGGCAGTTAACGGACCTCTCGTTATGGATCCCGATAAACGTACATGCCGATACAAGGATCAGGAAATTAGGCTTGCCGATACTGAGTTCCGTCTTCTGTTTATCTTGGTTAAACGGCCGGGAACCATCTTTACACACGAAGATTTGCTTCGGCGAGTTTGGGGGCCTGAATTTATCGGAGAACTCAACTATTTGCGTGTGTCCCTCTCCAGAATAAGAAAGAAACTGACAGCGGCAGGTTTCCCGGGCTCGGCCATTTCCTCTTATTCAGGGATCGGTTATTACATCGAAGACCTTTCGGAAGAGGACTTGTAATGTTTTTGTAATCTTTTCGACTTTTTTTTGGCGGCGCTGAAAGTTTATTTTTAGAAAATAACAGTCATAGACCACCTCAAACCATAACAAGAGGAAAAATATGACAACATCCGCTTTGAAGCGTCGCTCGTTTCTCCAAGGATCTCTGCTTGCGGCTGCAGTTATCGGTTCCACTCCGGCCGTTGCCGCCGAAGCTGCCAAACCCAAATTCGATGAAAGCTTCGACGTGATCGTCGTAGGCAGCGGTATTGCCGGAACGATGGCCGCACTTTCCGCCGCCGATAAAGGCGCTAATGTTTTAATGATTGAAAAGATGAGCCGCCTCGGCGGTACATCCCGCATCAGCGGTCTGAACTTTGCCTGTGTCGGTTCTCCCGCTCAAAAGGCTAAAGGCGTCAAAGACACGCCTGAGCAGCTCGCCTCCGATATGTATAAAGTCTCGGGCAACATGGGCGATTATGAAAAGGCCCTTGAAATGGCAAAGAACACTGCCCGCGCCGAAGCTTTCATGACACAGCGCGGCGTCAAGTGGGACGGCCGCCTGCTGAAATTAGGCGGTCACTCTCAGCCTCGTGTTCTCGTTTCCGAAGGTGACGGAGCCGGTCTGCTGAATGCTCTGTGGACTTACATGAAAGGTTTGAAGAACGTCACTGTCCGCACCCATGTGAAGGCTGATGAAGTTCTCTTTAACGATAAAGGCGTCGCGGTCGGCGTCAAGGTCAGAGAAAAATATTTCTTTGATACCCCTGAAATCGACGACAACGAAAACAAGACCGGTGTGGAAAAACGCATCGAAGCTAAGAAAGGCGTGATTTTCGCTACCGGCGGCTACGCCAGAGACAAAGCATTCCGCTCTTCAGAGGTTCCGTTCTTAGCAGGCGTTGCAACCACCACAAACCCGGGCGCAACCGCCGGAGCTCTGAAGATTTTAGTTAACGCCGGTGCCCAGCCGATGCACTTGTCTCTCTTTCGCTTTGCTTATCCGCTGCCGACGGAAGATATGATTTGGGGCATGATGGTCGATCCCGCCACCGGTCGCCGCTTCATCAATGAAGGCTTAACAAGAAATGCGCTTGCACAGGCAGTTCTTCTGAAGAGACTGCAGAACGGAGACAAGAAACCGTTCATCATCTACGATGAAAAATCTCTGGGTAAATTCCACAACCTCAACCGTGTCCAGCGCAGCCTTAACGGCTTAAACGGCATCGACGGCACAATGGTCAAGTACGACAATCTGAGCGAACTTTGCAAGGCTTTCGGCGCTGATCCAAAGGTCGTTGAAGACGAGCTTGTTAAATACAACGCCATGATCACGGAAGGCAAGGACGCTCAGTTTGATAAACCGCTTGAACGTTCCGGCCGCAAGGTTGAAGCGCTCGACCTGAAGGGACCGCTCTTTGCGATGGTCATTAACCCCAGACTGAACTACACACCGGGTGGAATCCGCACGGATTTACAAGGCAGAGCAATTGCGCTGAAAGACGGTAAACCGATCGAAGGTTTGTATGTGGTCGGAGAAGCCAGCGGCGGACTGCACGGTCAGGAACGTATGACCGGCTGCTCGATGCCTGAATGCGCAGTCTTCGGCATGATTGCCGGTGAAAGTGCCGCTCAACGCAAAAGTATCTAGGAGGAAGCCATGAAATTTATTTATAAAGCCGCACTCTTAATCTGCTCGTCCGTTTTCGCTATGTCCGTTCAGGCCGCTGGAATGCCGCAGTCCAGCAAGCATGCTCAGCGCGGTGTGAACTGCACGCAGTGTCATACCACCGGAAAGTTTGAACCGGTCGAAACAAAACAGTGTCAGACCTGCCATAACCAGGATCAGCTGGCCCAAAAAACCGACCGCCTCAACTACATTTCACGCATGAAGAATCCGAAGACCGGCGAAGTCAAAGAGCACCTCGCCCGAATCAATCCTCATGACAGCTATCACTTCGGCAAGACGGAAGACTGCACCGACTGCCACCGTGAACATCGTCCGAGCGTTAACGACTGCGCCACCTGCCATGACGTCAAAGCTTGGAATATGAAAGATCCGAAGTAAAAGAATCCCTCCTTGGTCTCTCCTAGAGACCAAAAAAGCTCGGCTACTGTATCTTCAGCCGAGCTCTTTTTATGGGAAGCTTTCAAAAATTACTGAGGACGTTTCGGGTCGGTTCCCATGGCGGCAGCATCAATATTCGGCTCCACGAATAAGGCTTCCACTTCTTCGGGTGTGTAAACCTGCTTGCGGTTGCAGAATCGGCAGTTAACTTCAATCTTGCCTTCTGCCTTCAGAATATCCATGCATTCCTGCTTGCCCAACTGCAGCAGCATGCTGTCAGTCTTGTCGCGGGAGCAGTTGCATTCAAAAGTGATGTCGGTTTCTGCGACGGGAACGAGTTTTTCCTGCCAGAAGAGGCGATGAAGAACATCTGTCGCAGGAACGTTGAGCAGCCCATCCTTAGTAACGGTGTGAGCGAGCTGCAGGATTCTCCCCCAGGCATCCGGATCTGAAATTTCGCTAACGTTGCCGCCCACCGACGGCATTTTCTGAATGACAAGGCCGCCGAGTTTCTTGCTGTCAGCGGCAAGATAAAGCTTGGTTTCGAGCTGTTCGCTCTTGGCCATGTAGTTTTCAAGATTTTCGGCAACGGAGTTGCTTTCCAGAGAAACCATGCCTTGGTAAGGCTGAACTCCCGGTCTGCGGTCCTTCGGGTCAAGGATCAGGGCGCAGAGACCTTTACCGTCTTTGTTGATCAGTTCCTGCAGATCCATTTCCGGCTTAATTTCCGCACCTTCACGGATTTCGGCCATTGCGCGAACGCTCATCGGATTGCGGACTTCGGCGTAAATGAAGGCGATCGGGCCGGAACCCTTAACCTGAAGAATCAGGCTGCCCTCAAACTTGATGGTGCTCGAAAGAAGAAGAGCCCCGGCTGTGAACTGTCCGAGCAAAGCGGCCACGTTTTCAGGATAGTGATGGAATTTAATCATCTCCTGCCATTCTTCGGCCATTTGTACGCAGGCACCGCGAACCGGCGCACCCTCGAACAAAAATTTAATCATGCGGTTGTTAAGATTTTCTTTTTTATTTTCTGTCATAGATTGATGTGGTTACCTAAACTTATACATATTTTCACTAACTCGTGAATTTTAGTATTTCGCTCGCTCGGGGTATACCCCCGATATGTTCAAAACGGACAAAGAGCTAAGCGTTTCACTGATGGATGGTCGTTGATGAAGCAAATTAAACGCGCAGATCTGCATATGCATTCGACATTTTCGGATGGTGTGGAAGAACCCGAAGAATTGGTTATTCGAGCTAAAAATAACGGCGTCGAGCTGATCTCGCTGACCGACCATGATGAGACGGGCGGACTTGAACGCATGAAAGTAGCGGCCGCTCAGCACGGGCTCCAGTTTGTGAACGGGGTAGAAATCAGCGCCGATTACGGGGAAGTTTCCATTCATGTGGTGGGGCTCGACTTTGATCCTGAAGATGAAATGCTCCAGGCGCTCTTAGGACGCATCCGCGCTAACCGGTTTGAAAGAGCAGTGCAGATGGCCGAAAAATTAGAGAGGCTTGGCATGAAAGGCGTTTGGGAAGGCGTTTTGGAAATTGTGACGAATCCCCGACTCATCGGACGTCCGCACTTTGCCGCGTGGCTCGCACAAAACGGTTATGTCGAAGATTACAACGCCTCCTTCTCCAAGTATCTCTCCCGCGGTAAACCCGGTTACGTAGAACGCGCTAAAACCTCCATCCATGAAGCAACCTCGGCGATTCTCAAGGCAAAAGGTATTCCCGTTCTAGCTCACCCGGGCCGATACAAGCTTAATGAATGGGAATTCGACAGCATGTTCAAGGAGTTTACCGAAGCGGGAGGCCACGCGATTGAGGTGACGACGGGAAGTCATACCCCCGGACAGAATTTGCTTTTTTGCGATTTCGCTCAGTCGAGAAATCTTTGGGCCTCTACCGGCAGTGACTTCCACCGTTCTATGAACCGCTGCGAGCCCGGTCTTCAAGGCGATTTACCGAGAACAGTTGAGCCCGTTTGGAATCATTTTCGCGCGTCGTGAACCGCACACCTATACAATACTGACCTAAAAATTAGGCGGTTTCTCTTCGCCCGAATTTATATATAGAAAAGGTCAAAGTAATGGGATACATATTGCAAGTGATGCCTGAGAGCCCTCAGCCTCATCGCATCGAACAAGCCGCGAAGCTCCTGACAAAAGGGCAGGTGGCCGCTGTTTCTACCGACACCGGTTTTTCTTTGGTTTGCCGTTTGGACGACAAAGAAGCGCTGGATAAGATTCGTCTGATTCGTCAGCTGAGCGAGAAGAAGCACTTCACGCTTTTCTGTGACTCTCTGTCTCAGATGAGCAAGCTCGCTCGCGTCAACAATACCGGCTACCGCATGGCAAAAAGCGTCACGCCGGGGCCATACACCTTCATTTTGGAAGCGACTAAAGAAGTGCCCCGTCGCCTTTCTCATCCGTCTAAGAAGACCATCGGTTTAAGAGTTCCGTCTAATAAAGCACTGCACGCTTTGCTGGAAAAGATCGGAGAACCTCTTGTCGGCACGACGGTCATCATGCCGGGCGAGGAGGAACCGCTTTCTTCCGCTTGGGAAATTCAGGATCGAATCGGTGACCAGCTGGCTTTCATTTTGGATGACGGCACTTCCGTAATCGGTGATACGACAGTGGTCGATCTTTCCGGAGACGAACCCGAAGTTATCCGTGAAGGCTTAGGCTCGGTTTCTGCCTTAGGCCTTTAACAAAGCTCCTATCTAATCAGCTCCTCTAAAGAAGCATATGGATATTTCTTCAGTTGTTCAGACGATCGCGGTTTACGCGATCCCTTTGATTTTTGCGATCACGATTCATGAAACGGCGCACGGTTACGTCGCTAAGCTCTGTGGCGACCAGACGGCCTACATGCTCGGCCGCTTAACGCTGAACCCGATCAAGCATATTGACCCGGTAGGAACGATCTTGGTTCCGGGTGCGCTGCTGATCGGCAGTGCGCTGAGCGGCATGAGCGGCATTGTGTTCGGTTGGGCAAAACCCGTACCGATCAATTTCCGCAATCTGCGCAATCCTAAAACCGACATGATCTGGGTGGCGGCAGCCGGTCCCGGCGCCAATCTGATCCAAGCCATCCTTTGGGCCATCGCACTCAAAATTTTGATCTCCATGGGCATTTACGAAGACTTCTTCATAAAAATGTGTGTGGCCGGCGTCAGCTGCAACATCGTGCTCATGGCATTGAACCTGATTCCGATTCCTCCTCTGGACGGAGGCCGCATTGTTACCGGTCTTCTGCCTCTGGGAATGGCTTGGCAGTACTCAAGAATCGAGCCGTACGGAATGTGGATTTTGTTTGCGCTGATTCTGACGGGAACTTTGTCCTTCTTTATGCGTCCGTTCATGAGAATGGGACAGGCAATCGTTCAGTGGTTCATTTAGTTCGAGGATAAGCACATCATGAGAGCACCTTACATTCCGTCCGAGCATGCCGTTAAAGGATTAAACGCTGAGCCTTCTGCGTGGATCAAACGTTTTTGTTCGCTCTTTTCTCCCAACGCTAAGGTGCTGGATATGGCCTGCGGCGCCGGCCGAAACACTAAGCTCTTGGCTTCTTTCGGCAACCAAGTGACGGGTTTGGATATCGATGAGCGCTGCAGACCTTACATTGAGGTAATTCCGGGCGCGACGTTTATGCAGGCGGATTTAGAAGGGGCTCTGTGGCCGTTTGAGGATGAAGTATTCGACGTGATCGTCGTGAGCTTCTACCTGGAGCGCTCGCTTTTTCCGCATCTGGTCAAATCGTTAAAGCGGGGCGGATACCTTATTTATGAAACCTTTATGCTTCCCTTTGAAGGATTTGACGGCAATCGCGCAAAGAGTCCGGATTTTGTACTGAAGCCTTTGGAACTCATCGATGCTTTCCGGGATACGCTGGAAGTGTTCGCATACGAAGAGTCGCTGATTGAAAAGGGCGACTGCTTCCAGCGGTTTGTGGCTAGAAAGCCGATCAACGGGAAAAATGTTCCGGTGATCCTGCCAAAAGAATAAATCTTAGTGAAATCAATGATTATGGAGCCTCGTTAGGCTCCATAACTTCTATACAATGAATTTGATAAACCAACCAAGGATCTCACCTCAAGGAGTGACTGATAATGATTAAAGGCAGTATTGTTGCACTGGTCTCGCCGATGTTCGAAGACGGCACCATTGACTACGACTCTTACCGCAACCTCATTGAAATGCACATCGCCGCCGGCACTAACGCCATCGTTGCCGTCGGTACAACCGGCGAAAGCCCGACGGTTGATTATGACGAACATAACGAACTCGTTCGCGTCGCCGTTGAAACGGCAGGCGGCCGCATCCCCGTGATCGCCGGAACAGGTTCTAACTCTACGAAGGAAGCCATCGAGCTTTCCGCTTATGCAGCTTCCGTCGGCGCAGATGCGACACTTCAAGTTGTTCCTTATTACAACAAGCCGACACAGGAAGGTCTCTTCCAGCATTTCAAAGCAATTTCCGATGCAGTTGATATTCCTATTATTCTCTACAATGTTCCCGGAAGAACGGTTGCCGATTTGAAGAATGACACGGTGCTTCGTCTGCTGGAGCTTCCGAACATTATCGGTTTGAAAGACGCAACCGGTGATTTGGGCCGCGCTTCCGAACTCTTGAGCCGTCTGCCGAAAGATCGTGAATTTGCGATTTACAGCGGCAACGATGATTCCGCTTTAGCTTTGATGCTGATGGGCGGCGCCGGTGTTATTTCCGTGACTGCCAATGTGGCTCCGGAACTCATGAGCCGCATGTGCGCGATGGCCTTGGCCAACGATGTCATGGGCGCTCGTGAAATCAATGATCGCCTGATGCCGCTGCACAAAGAACTTTTCTGTGAACCGAACCCGATCGTTCCGAAGTGGGCCCTTCACAGAATGGGACTCATTCCTCCCGGAATCCGTCTCCCGCTGACACCGCTTTCCCCCTCGAAACACGAGCAGGTTGAGCGTGCATTGATGGTCGGCGGATGCATCTAATTCACTGAGCACCACGAAAGAGGCGGTATAAGCTAAAATTACCGCCTTAATAGTTTTAATTTTCCCGATTTTCCAGGGAGTTGGAGTGACTAAATGAGCAGATTTCCTCTGCGTGCCTGTACTGTTGCCGTCATTGCGGCCTCTTTGACCGGATGTCAGTACTTGGGTTCTAAATTTACAGACGAAAAGATTCAGTACGAGAGCACAACCAGCCGCGCTCCGTTAGAAATTCCGCCTGATCTTTCACAGCTCCCGATGGACGATCGTTTTACCGTTCCCGGTAAGACTCAGACCGTTACGGCTACTCAGGTTGCTGAAACCGAGCAGGCTCGCAAGAACGCTTCCGGCGCCGCTGTTGAGAACGGCACCGCTCCGGTTCTTCCCACAACCGTAGTGACAAAAATTGTTAAAGACGGCAGTGAAAGATATATCCAAGTCAACCTGCCTCCGGAACAGGTTTGGGAATCTCTGCTGGACTTCTGGCCTTCAGTCGGTCTTCAGGTTGAACGAGAAGATCCGCGCGCCGGCGTGATGGAAACCAACTGGGCAGAAAACAAAGCCAATTTGCCGCAGGACATTATCCGAGCTACGCTCGGCAAGCTTCTCGACTCCGTTTACTCCACCGGCGAACGTGACCGTTACCGCACTCGTATTGAACGCAATGCAGACGGCGGTACCGATATTTACATCACGAACCGCCGCATGGTTGAGGTCTATACCAGCTCCAGCGAAGAACACACTGCCTGGCAGCCGGCTCCGGCTGACAAAGAACTTGAAGCCGAAATGCTGACTCGCTTGTCTCTGCGCTTGGAAAATGACTTCAATCCGAAGCAGAAGACCAGAGAAGAAATCGAAAAACAGCCTGCACTGCAGAAAGCCGCTCCAGTTTATATCAGCCGTGAAATCAAGGGAGCTGACGGCAAGACGGAAGCCCTGGAAATCGACGAAGACTTTGACCGCGCCTGGAGACGCGTGGGCGTCGGCCTTGATCGTGTCGGTCTGAACATTGAAGACCGTGACCGCTCTGCCGGTATCTACTACATCCGCTATCTGGATCCGGACTACGAAGTTAAGAAGCGCAACGACGAAGGCCTCTTCAGCCGCTGGTTCTCGAAAGAAAAACCCGTCGATGCACCGCTTTATCGTGTCAAACTTGTTTCTGACGGCAATAAGACAACTGTCACCGCAATGCCTGACAGTGATAAGACCGATCCTTTGAGCACTTCTGCAAGAATTCTGAATCTGCTCCAAGAACAAGTCAGATAAAAATTCAAATCAAATTCGAAGCCGGCGCCCTTAAAACGTCGGCTTTTTCATAGGAGAAAATAAATTGCGCCGAACTGACCGCGAAGTTACTGATGTTCAGAAGATGAAAGTGATTCTTGATCGCTGCAAAATCGTGAGCTACGCCATGTGGGATGGAGAAAAACCGTACGCAGTGATCATGAACTTCGGTTATGAATTTACGCCTGAAGGGAAGCTCCGCCTCTACAGCCACAGCGCGCTCGATGGTAAAAAAGTTTCCATCATCCGCGGCATCTGCAATAAAGTGGCTGCGATTATGGAGTGCGGAGAGCGCGTCGTCATTGATCCCGAAATTCCTTGCAAGAGCGGCTCGGCTTTCCAAAGCATCATGGCCAACGGAACGATGAAAATCCTTCAGGGCTCGGAAGCCCATCACGCGCTCGAAGTTTTCTATCGCCACCAGACCGGAGTGGTGCCTTCCTTCCCGGAAGGTGCGGAAAACTTCGTCACGATGTTCTGCTTAGAGTGTGACGAATACAGCTGCAAGATCTGCGTGAAATAACCGTTCTGAGGTGATCGAAAGCCTTTATAACGCTTCAGACTGGTAGGATGAGCGCAGTCAAAAAGGAAGGTTTAAAACCATGGCAGAAAAT
>ERZ791720.666-NODE-666-length-16520-cov-5.09821_pt1 | contig 16520 bp, 17 predicted proteins | sample MGYA00510048_ERZ791720 | MGnify/ENA primary metagenome ERZ791720 (study PRJEB30046, sample SAMN00715142) | human gut metagenome | study: EMG produced TPA metagenomics assembly of the A metagenome-wide association study of gut microbiota in type 2... | reverse complement strand
CCTCACATCCTGAACTCCGTCAGCAAGACATTCACCGCCACCGCCGTGGGACTTGCCGCCTCCGAAGGCAGGCTGAAGCTGACGGACAAGGTCATCTCCTTCTTCCCCGACAAGCTTCCGGCAACCGTCAGCGAAAATCTGGCAGCCATGACCGTACGCGACCTGCTGACCATGAACTGCGGGCACGACACCGACCCCACCGGAACGGTACGCAAAAAGGCGGACGCCGATTGGGTGCAGGAGTTCCTTGCCTTCCCCGTGGAGCACAAGCCCGGTACCTTCTACACCTACAACAGCCTGGGAACCTACATGCTCTCAGCCATCGTACAGAAAGTGACGGGCGAGAAAGTGGTGGATTATCTCTATCCCCGTCTGTTCCGCCCGCTTGGCATCGTCAACGCCCGGTGGCAGGAAAGCCCGCAAGGCATCAATACCGGAGGCTGGGGGTTGTACCTCAAAACGGAAGACCTTGCCAAGATGGGACAACTGTTCCTGCAGAAAGGAAACTGGAACGGACAGCAGATTCTGCCCGAAGAATGGGTAAAGGAGGCATCTGCCTGCCAAGTGCCCTCACTGCCCGCCGGCATGAAACCGGAGATGCTGAAGAAAGCGAAGATGAGCGCCAAGACAAGCGACTGGCTGCAGGGCTACGGCTACCAGATGTGGCGCTGCCGCCACAACGCCTACCGTGCCGATGGTGCCAACGGACAATACATACTGGTGTTGCCGGACAAGGATGCCGTCATTGCCGTCACCGCCAACATCCCCGACATGCAGGCAGAGCTGAATCTAATATGGAAGTACCTGCTGCCCGCGCTATAAAACGTTTATTCTTATAAACGATTACGAAAAAGTGAAGGTTACCGGAACTTTTTCCCGGCATGGTTGTAATAACATCATAACATTAAAAACATTAGCGTCATGGATGATATGATTTACAGAAACGACCCGATTGCCGAAGAGAACATAGACCCGCACGGACGTCCGGCAACGGATGAATTCGAGGAATGGAGCGAAGAGGTCTCCGAACGGACAGATACCGGATACAAGGACCAGAAAATAAAATCTGCCAAGGAACGGGAGAAACGTATCCGGGAGATGGATGAAATTATAAAGAAGGACCTTAAGGAATAAATAGACAGCCACCACAGATTACACGGATTCTCACAGATTAGTCTCTTATACTTGATATCAGAGCTTCCAATCTGTGAGAATCCGTGTAATCTGTAGTGACTTTCTATTATTTGTATCCACCAGCCTTGGCTATGCGTTTCGGGATTTCCGTGTTGTCCATCTTACCCACGAACAGCTTGGAGCCTGCACCTACTGCGAATACCGGCACATATCCGGCTGTATGGCCACCGCTGGTCCAGCCTACCATGGCAATCTGGCTCATTACCTTCTTGGCGGCAACAGCCAGGGGCTCAGTCTTGGCATAAAGACTTTCCTCAAACACTACATGCTTGTTCACGAATGATTCTTCGTAAGCATCACGCAGCATCTTCTCCTGCTCCCAGCTCACCGGCAGTTCTTTCCAGAAACCCATCTTTTCTGCCAGGAATTCCTTCATTTCCGGCCAGTTGATAACCTTGCGCATCTTGCGTAAGTCCGTGATGGAACGTGAAAGGATATCCTGAGACTGCTTCTGCTTGGCAAGGGCTTTCAGTTGAAGCTCGTACTTACCGGTACCCAGACCCAGACCACCGGTTTCATGGTCGGCAGTTACCACAATCAGCGTTTCTTTGGGATGCTTCTTATAGAACTCGTAAGCCACCTTGATGGCGTTGTCCATATCCACCACTTCCTCAAAGACTGTGGCGGGGTCGTTTCCGTGGCAGGCCCAGTCAATCTTTCCACCTTCAACCATCAGGAAGAAACCCTTGTTACTGCCTTTGGTCAGGAAAGAGATGGCACTTTCGGTAATTTCGGCCAGCGTCAGGTCGCCTTCCTGGCGGTCGATGGCATAGGGCAGGCAAGAAGGCTCTGCCCCTTCTTTCTGGATAAGAATCATCTTGTCCGCCTGGGCAGACTTCGACTTATATTCGTCAAGGCCCCTTGCAACGGTATAGCCGGCTTCTTCAAAGATAGGGAAGATGCTCTTCGCCTCTTTATTATCGGCAGTGGTAGTCGGTTTCAAGAAACCACCGCCTGCATAGAAGTCGAAACCGGCTTTCGGCAGGTCGAGGGCTATCTCGTAATACATGCCACGGTCCGGCTGATGGGCATAGAATGCGGCGGGAGTAGCATGGTCTACACTGACGCTGGTAGTTACCCCAACTTTCTTACCGGACTTTTTGGCTCTCTCGGCCACACTCTGAAGCACACTCTTGTTATCGTCCATACCAATGGCGCCGTTGTAGGTCTTTGCACCGGTAGCCAGGGCTGTTCCGGCAGCAGAAGAGTCAGTCACCGAGTTGGTGGCAGAAAAGGTAGTTGCCATGCTGGCAACCGGGAAAGAAGTGAACAGCAAAGGCTTTACACCGATGCGCCCTTCTTGTTCGGCCAGATACATCTCCGTACCGTTCACCTGGTTCACACCCATTCCATCACCGATGAAATAAAACACGTACTTCGCCTGCTGGGCATAGGCCATGCCGCTGGTCAGCAGTACAAAGAACAACACATACATTAATCGTTTCATAAGCAGTTCTTATTTAAAGTTATTCGGAAAATTGCCTTTATTGTTTTTAACCAAGTAACAAAGATAAGGATTTTAAAGGATTCGGAAAACATTTCGCCCCTACAAATACATTACATATTTGCAGGGGCGAAACCACATCCGGACTCCGGGAAGCCGGAACCGGGAAATATTACAGCGATATTACTTCTTCAGAATATCCATCGTGTCCGAAGCAATCATCAGTTCCTCGTCAGTGGGGATTACCACCACCTTCACCTGAGAATCTTCGGTAGAGATAACCATTTCTTCACCGCGTACTTTGTTCTTCTCGGCATCCAGCTTTATGCCCATGAATTCCAGGCCTTCACATGCACCCCAGCGGGCACTTGCCTGATTCTCGCCGACACCACCGGTAAATACCACGATATCCACACCACCCAAAGCAGCGGCATAGGCACCGATATATTTCTTGATGCGGTAGAAGTACATTTCTTCAGCCAGAACAGCCTTCGGATTGCCGGCAGCTACGGCATTTTCCAGGTCGCGCATGTCACTGGATTCACCGAAGATACCCAGCACACCGCTCTTCTTGTTCAGCAGGTTGGAGATGCCGTTGGCATCCAGACCCTCTTTCTCCATGATGAAGGAAACGGCACCGGCATCAATATCACCACTGCGGGTACCCATCATCAGACCTTCCAGCGGGGTCAAGCCCATGCTGGTGTCTACACACTTACCGTCCTTGATGGCAGTAATGGAACCACCGTTGCCAATGTGGCAAGTGATGATTTTCTTTCCTTCCGGCTCTACACCCAGGAACTCGCAGACGCGCTGCGATACGTAGCGGTGTGAGGTTCCGTGGAAACCATAACGGCGTACGCCGTACTTTTCATAAAGTTCGTAAGGCACGGCATACAGATAGGCATGCTTCGGCATGGTCTGGTGGAAAGCCGTATCGAACACACCAATCTGCGGAACATTAGGCAGAATGGCAGATATTGCATTTACACCCTTCAGGTTAGCAGGATTGTGGAGCGGAGCCAGGTCGTTGCAGGCAGTGAAGGCGGCAAGCACTTCCGGCGTCAGCCGTACAGACTCGCTGAACTTTTCGCCTCCATGCACCATACGGTGACCTACGGCATTGATTTCGTCCAAAGACTTGATGGCTCCATATTCAGGGCTTGTCAAAGTGTTCAGGATAAATTCCACACCTACGGTATGCTCTGGAATGTCCTTCTCAAGAACTTTCTTCTCGCCACTGGGCAAGGTGAACTTCAGGAAAGAGTCCTTCAAACCAATTTTTTCGATACCACCCTGGGCGATAACTTCTTTCCGGTCCATATCAAACAATTTGTATTTGATGGACGAGCTACCGCAGTTCAATACTAAGATTTTCATACTATATATCAGATTTAAAAGTTATTCAGCATTCTTTTTGGCAGCAATGGCCTGATTGGCAGTGATGGCAATCATGCGATACACATCCTCGATGGAGCAACCGCGTGAAAGGTCGTTCACCGGACGGGCGATACCTTGTAGGATAGGTCCTACGGCATCAGCATGTCCCAGACGTTGCACCAGTTTGTAGGAGATGTTGCCCACTTCGAGGCTGGGGACAACCAATACGTTAGCATGTCCGGCGATAGAAGAACCCGGAGCCTTGCTTGCACCTACTTCCGGCACCAAAGCTGCATCGGCCTGCAACTCACCGTCGATGGCAATATCGGGAGCCATCTCCTTGGCAATCTTCAATGCCTCAACCACTTTATCCACCACTTCGTGCTTGGCAGAGCCCTTGGTAGAGAAGCTCAGCATGGCAACTTTCGGGTCGAGACCGGCAACTGCCTGGGCTGTACGTGCCGTACATACGGCAATCTGTGCCAATTGTTCTGCATCGGGCACCGGAGTCACAGCCACGTCACCCATCACCAGGATACCGTTCTTTCCATATTCAGGAGCATGTGTCAGCAGCAGCATGGCACCCGAAACGCAAGTGATGCCCGGGGAAGTCTTGATAATCTGCAAAGCAGGGCGAAGTACATTACCCGTAGTGTTGCGTGCACCTGCCAACTGGCCGTCAGCGTCGCCGTTCTTTATAATCAGGCAGCCCAGATAAAGCGGATCGACAACCAACTTGCGAGCCTCTTCGATGGTCATGCCTTTCTTTTTGCGGAGCTCGCAAAGCAGTTGGGCATATTCTTCTTTCTTAGGATGGTCTTCCGGGTCGATAATGGTAGCTTTGTTTATATTTCCCAGCCCCCACTCTTTGGCACAAGCCTCTATCTCGGCAGGTTTTCCAAGGATAATCAAGTCGGCTACTCCGTCAGTCAGGATTTGATTGGCAGCTTTCAGTGTACGCTCTTCCGTACCCTCGGGAAGAACAATTCGTTGGCGGTTTGCTTTGGCACGCTCAACAATTTCGTTAATTAATCTTTGCATGATATTTTAATTGTCTATTAAGAATCGGCAGTATGTGTTATTCACGCCGCAAAAGTACACAATTTTGCAATATCTACATTGCAAACATCGGTCTTTTTACCGTTCAGACCATAATTATTATAATATTTAACATTAGGTATTCCCAGCATTCATGTGTACGCACACGTGCCCCTCTGCAACAAACAATTACCCGTCCGGCAGGAACAACCCGCCCGACTCTACAAACGACATAAAAAAAATCAGGATACAACGATAACAAGCAATACATAGAATACCTACCTTTGCAGCGTTTTCAACGTATAACAATAGGTATTATAATAGTATGATTCGTCAATGCGCCATCCTTTTCGGATGCTTAGCTTTGGGTGAACTGATTGTTTTCTTTACGGGTATCAAGTTACCTTCCAGCATCATCGGTATGCTGTTGCTCACCCTATTCTTGAAATTGGGTTGGATTAAACTGCACTGGGTGCAGGGTATGTCCGACTTCCTGGTTGCCAACCTGGGCTTCTTCTTCGTACCGCCCGGTGTAGCTCTCATGCTTTACTTCGATGTCATCGCCTCCGAGTTCTGGCCGATAGTGACCGCTTCCATAATCAGCACCCTGCTGGTGATTGTAGTCACCGGATGGGTTCATCAACTAACACGTAAAATCAAATGAACTTTTTAGAAAACGAATTTTTCCTATTGGCTGTCACCTTCGGGATTTTCTTTCTGGCCAAACTCCTGCAGAAAAAGACCGGCATCATGTTGCTGAACCCCATCCTGCTGACAATTGCCATCCTCATTGTCTTCCTGAAGATGACACATATCAGTTATGAGACCTACAATGAAGGAGGACATCTGATAGAATTCTGGCTGAAACCCGCTGTTGTGGCCCTGGGAGTCCCCCTATACCTCCAATTGGAAACGATTAAGAAACAGCTGCTCCCCATCATGCTGTCACAACTTGCCGGCTGCATTGTGGGAGTTATCTCTGTCGTGCTGATAGCTAAATTGATGGGGGCTTCCGACGAGATTATCTACTCCCTGGCGCCCAAGTCGGTCACTACGCCGATAGCCATGGAAGTAACCAAGTCGCTGGGCGGCATTCCCTCACTTACCGCCGCCGTAGTGGTCTGTGTAGGCTTGCTGGGAGGAATACTGGGCTTCAAGACCATGAAACTGACCCACATCGGCAGTCCTATGGCACAAGGCCTTTCCTTGGGAGCCGCCGCCCACGCGGTAGGAACTTCCACAGCCATGGACATCAGCCGCAAATACGGCGCATTCGCCAGCCTCGGCCTGACCCTGAACGGTATTTTCACTGCATTGCTGACCCCAACTATTCTGCGATTATTAGGGCTACTCTAACAAAATCTTCTTATTTTTGTTATCTATAATCATAACCAACTAAAAACAACGTATGATTTCATTTAAAGATATCGAATTACAAGACAAAGAACTGATTACTTCCTATACACAGAACAGTCCGCGACGGAATTGTGACCTCTCATTCTCCAACCTATGCAGCTGGCGTTTTCTATACAATACAAAGTTTGCCATCATGGACGGCTTCCTCCTGCTGAAATTCTGGGCAAACGACGAACTGGTGTACATGATGCCGATAGGTAACGGAGATTTGACAAAAGTACTGGACGCACTGGTCGAAGACGCACACCGGGAAGGGGAACCTTTCTGCCTGCTGGGAATATGTTCGGGCATGTGCTCGGAACTGGAAGCCTTCATGCCCGGAAAATTCCAGTTCACAGCAGACCGGGACTATGCCGATTACCTCTATCTGCGTACAGACCTCGCCACGCTTGCCGGAAAGAAATTCCAGTCCAAACGGAATCATGTCAACAAATTCAAACGCACCTATAATTACGAATATACTCCCATCACTCCCGACCGCATCCAGGAATGTCTGGACCTGGAAGCCGAATGGTGTAAGGCCAACAATTGCGACCAGCATGAAGGAACGGGCAACGAACGTCGCGCACTGGTCTACGCCCTCCACAATTTTGAAGAACTGGGATTGACCGGAGGCATCCTGCATGTAGACGGCAAAATTGCCGCCTTCACTTTCGGAATGCCCATCAACCAAGATACCTTCGGAGTACATGTGGAAAAGGCCGACACCAGCATAGACGGAGCGTACGCAATGATTAACTATGAATTTGCCAACCATATCCCCGAACAATATGTCTACCTCAACCGTGAAGAGGATTTGGGTATTGAAGGATTGCGCAAGGCCAAACTTTCGTACCAGCCTGCCATTATTCTGGAAAAATACGTGGCATGCCTGAAAGATGAACCGGTGGAAGCTATCAAATGGTGAGAGTAAGGATTAGAGATTAAGGATTAAAAGGATAAGGGATTGATGATACGGGAAAAGGTAAAGAACTTATGGAAGCTCTGTTTCAATGATAGCGAGGAATTTACTGAACTGTATTTTCGGCTCCGCTACAACAATGATATCAATATTGCCATCCAAAGCGGCGAAGAAGTGATTGCCGCCCTACAGATGTTGCCTTATCCTATGACGTTCGAAGGAGAAGATATTCATACGGCCTATATATCCGGTGCCTGCACACACCCTGATTACCGTAACCGGGGCGTAATGCACGAGCTGTTATCACAAGCCTTTGCACGGATGCTACACAATAATGTCGCCTTATCCACCCTGATACCGGCAGAACCGTGGCTGTTCGACTACTATGGCCGCAGCGGTTATGCCCCCGTATTCCGCTATGCCGAAGAGACCTTTATCGCTTCCGGTACACCGACAGCCGATACGGGCCTTACTTTGGAAATGTCTGCCGAATATACTGAAAAAAGATATGAATATCTCGACCGGAAATTGCGGGAGCGCCCTTGCTGCATCCAGCATACGGAAGAGGATTTCCAGGTTATCATTGCCGATTTACAACTGGGACAGGGCTTCGTTTGCACATTGAGCAATGGGGAGGAAATCACGGCTTTGGCCATTACCTATCCGATAGGGAAAGCCAACTGGCGCATTGGAGAAATCGTGTCGGATACTCCCGCAACAAAAACTTTACTGCTTCAACATATCTGCCAAAGCTTGAATCTCCCGTCCATCCGGGTTCTCACTCCTCCCGCTACCGGTGAAAGCCAACTTTTGGGCATGGCACGCATCATCAATGCCAAAACCATGCTGCAACTCTATGCTACGGCCCATCCGGAACTGGAACTCAGCATTCATCTCACCGATGAGCAGGTCAGTGCCAATAACGGCTACTACTACCTGAACAATGGTAAATATATGAATAGTGCCAAGCGTCTGCCGGGCAGCCACTTGGCACTTACAATCGGTGAACTCACCGAAAAAATATTTGCAACATCAAGCCCATATATGAGCCTGATGTTGAACTAGCATTATAATCCGCTGAAGTCGACTCCCTCAAATACCAGCGAAGGAATCTGCCATGAACGGTTCGGTTGAGGGTCATTGCCCACAGCAACCAAGGAATTCCATAAAGTAACCATGTTACCCGTCACATTCATTTCGTTGACGGGCTGTGTCAGCTTGCCGTCTTCAATAAGGAAACCCTCTATACCATAAGAGAAGTCACCGGTACTGCTATTGCTGTTACCGCCATTGAAGCCCGTAACCAAGATGCCTTGTTTAATATCTGCAACCAATCCGTTCAGGTCCTTATCGCCCGGTGTCAGAATTAGACGTGAAGGTGCACTGATAGTAGGAGCTATATCCATCTTCTTACCATTGTAGGTATCGATGAAATAAGTTTTCAGCACGCCTTTGTCAAAAACAGTGCGGGGTTCGGTAGCCACACCCTCATTATCGAAATAGCGTGAACCGTTTGCACCGATAGCATGCGGCTCGTCACGCAACGTGAAGAGGTCGGAAGCCACTTTCGTATCCAGCTTATCCATCAGGAAGGAGTTCTTTTGTTGCAAAGCACTGCCATACAATGCACTTAGCATCGGACTGAGCAGGTTTCCCACATTCATAGGGTCAACCACCATTGTATATTTACCCGACTTTGCTTTCTTCTGTCCCAGCTTGCGCAATACGCGTTCCAATGCCTTGGCACCGATTCCCGTCTTCGTCAATTTATCATAGAACAGAGCCGAGTCGTACCAGTAATCCTGAGGACGCGCTTCACCTTCTCCCTTAATGGATACACTGGCTGAGACAGAGAACCAGGTACTCTTCGACTCGCCTTCAAATCCGTTGCTTATCAAACGATAGGAAGAACCCTCACCATCACTATAAGAAGAATCAACCGAAATGATACGCTCATCCTTGCCCAATACCTCCTCTGCAGCAGCACGGGCAATCGCCACTTTATCATCCGGGTTGACTTCATAGAGTTTCTTATCAAAAAGCTGCAAGTCAGGCTTGCCTCCTTTATAGTAGCGTGCAGGGTCGGCCAGCATACGCGACTCATCCACCGCCAGATAGCGGGTAGACTCTATACCATTCGTGATAAGAGTTTCCAATTCTTTCTTATCCAGCCGATTGGTGGAAAAAGAGCCGAAACGTCCGTCCACATAAAGATTCAATCCCAAACCATTCTCCGTAGACTGCTGCAAACGGTCCATTTTGCCGTCACGCAGTTCAAAAGAAGAATTAGAATTTGTATATAGCACCAGTTTGGCTGCCTGGCAACCGTTCTTCAAGGCATATTCCATTGCCCATTGTGCCAATTTCTTATTGTCGTCTGTAATCATGTCTTTAATTGATAGTTGATAATTAACTTTCTCCTCCTACAGTCAGCTTGCTGACTAGTGCCGATGGCATACCGCAGGTAACGGGACAAGACTGACCGTCTTTACCACAAGTCCAAGTACCGTTGTCAATCTTATCGTTATTTGCCACCATCGTGATGTCAGCCAATGCTTTCGGACCATTACCGATGATATTTATATCCTTGACGGGCTGCGTCAGCTTGCCATCCTCAATCAAGTAACCCGACTTCACAAAGAAGGTAAAGTCTCCGGCACCGATTTGCACCTGGCCATTGGTAAACTGGTCACAATAGATACCTTTCTTCACGGTGGAGATAATGTCCGCTTCCTTCATATTGCCGGCTTCCATATAAGTGGCACGCATACGGGGGATAGGAGTATTACGGAAAGTATCGCGACGTCCGTTTCCAGTAGGAGCCACCCCATAATGCTTGGCACTGATGCGGTCGTGCAGATAACTGGTCAGGATACCTTCCTTCACGATATAGGTTTTCTGACCTTCCACACCCTCATCGTCGAAATTCACGGCTCCACGATTGAAGGCGATGGTACCGTCATCCACCACGTTGATATGCTCATCGCACACCTTCTTTCCCAAAAGGTCGCAGAAAATGGAAGTACGTTTACGGTTGAAGTCAGCCTCAAAAGCATGTCCTATGGCTTCGTGCAACAAGATACCCGAACCGCCAGCCCCCATCACGACGGGCATTTCGCCACCTTTGGGTTTCACAGCCTTGAACAAGATAGCAGTCTTATCCACCGCCTCACGTGCAATAATATCCACGATGTCATCCGTCATGAATTCAAAACCCTTGCGGTAAGAACGACCGGCATAACCGTTCTCCATCTTTCCATTCTCTTCCATGATGCAGACTGCCATAAAAGAAACCATCGGACGGTAGTCGTAGTAGCTCACGCCCTCGGAATTACAGAACAGCACGTGCGATGTACTGTCAGAAAGAGAAGCCTGCACCTTACGTACACGATTGTCCAAAGAGAAAATCTTTTCGTTCAGCTTTTCTAAATAAGGTATTTTTGCCTTGACACTCACGTCCTCCCAAGGTTCAGTGACGGCATAGCGGCTTTTGGCAATTGTCTTTTCCGTCAGTCCTACAGATTTTCCGGCCTTGCCCGAAGAGGCGATACGGGCAGCAGTACGTGCAGCACGCAGCATTTCTTCCATAGTTACCCCTTCCACATAAGCATAACCCGTCTGGTCGCCTGCCAATACGCGTACGCCCATACCGAAGTCAATGTTAGCTCCACAGTTGTTTACTTTGCCGTCCATCAGAACCACATTGTTGTTGAATGTGTGTTCAAAATAAAGGTCAGCATAATCGCCGCCTTTTTCCAGAGCGGCAGCCATCACTTTCTTCAAGTCAGCCTCCGTCACACCGAAGTGAACCATTGCCGAAGCTACGGCAGACTGATTATCTGCTCCTCCTAAAGCTCCGCGTACTGACGCAGGCATAGCCAACGAGGGTACTGCCAGCGAACCTAACATCGCCAGACTTCCCGTCCGCAAGAAATTTCGTCTATCCATCCTTTTCAGTTATTAGTTATAAGATATTGTTTTTTATATCATAGTTATATGACGTAAAAATAGGAGATTTTGTCACACCTCAGCTTTCCTTTGTTAACAAACTTTCCAATTCCTCTGCATTCAGACGCAGATAGAATTGTCCTTTGTAAGCCACTGAAATACCTCCGGTCTCCTCCGATACAATGATGGCATGCGCATCAGACACCTGGGAAATCCCCATGGCAGCACGATGCCTCAGCCCCAGTTCCTTAGGAATGTCCAGATTATGGGAAACAGGCAGGATACATCCCGCCGCTTTGATACGTTTCTTACTGATAACCATCGCTCCATCGTGCAACGGACTGTTCTTAAAGAAAATATTCTCAATCAGACGCTGGTTTATATCGGCATTGATAATCTCTCCCGTACGCACCACATCATCCAAAGGCAGATTATGTTCAATGACAATCAGGGCACCAACCTTCTGCTTCCCCATACTGATACATGCCATTACCACCGGCATGATGTCGTCATGTTCCAACTTCTCTTTCTTATTGCCGGTGAAGAAGCGTACCAGCGCACTGGCATGCTGATGCGAGCCGAGTGTCAGCAAGAAGCGCCGTATCTCGTCCTGAAACAAAATGATAAGCGCCAGCACGCCCACACTGACCAGCTTGTCGAAGATGGAGCCGAGCAATTTCATCTCCAGCACCTGCGACACCACCAGCCATATCAGGATAAACACCAGGATACCCGTAAACACATTGATAGAGCCGGAGGCTTTCATCAGCTTATACGTATAGTACAGCAAGAAAGCCACTAACAGAATATCTATAAAATCTTTTATTCCAAATTCAAAAAACACGATATTGAATGATTAGGGGTTAGGGATTAGGAATTATTTCGCATGGCTTGCACAATCCGTACGGTTTCCACGGCTTCTTTCACGTCGTGTACGCGGAGGATGTCAGCACCTTTCAGCAAACAGATGGTATCGAGCACCGTAGTACCATTCAGCGCCTCCTGAGGAGTAATGTCCAACAAGCGGTATATCATCGATTTACGTGAAACGCCTACCAGCAAAGGCAACTCAAAAATACGGAACTCTTCCAGATGGGACAGCAATTCATAGTTATGCTCCATTGTCTTTCCAAAGCCGAAACCGGGGTCCAGAATGATGTCTTTTACACCTAAGTCACGTAATTGCTGCACCTTGCGCGCAAAATACAAGAAAACCTCTTTCAGAAGATTGTCGTAATGAGGATGCTGCTGCATACTTTGCGGAGTGCCTTGCATGTGCATCATAATATAAGGTACGTTCAATGCCGCAACGGTATGGAACATATTCGCATCCATCTCACCGGCCGCAATATCATTGATGATGGCAACACCATACTCTTCCACACACATTCTTGCCACATCCGCCCTAAAAGTGTCTACCGACACCACAGCATCCGGCTGTATCTCAAAAAGTATTTTCAGGCCCATACGCAACCGTTCCATCTCTTCCCTGGCAGAGACATTGTCGGCATTGGAACGGGAAGAGTAAGCGCCTATGTCAATAATGGCCGCTCCCTCCGAAACTATCTGTTTCACCCGGCGTGCTATTTCTACCTCTGTCTGTGTGCGGCTACCGGCATAAAAGGAATCGGGAGTAACGTTCAGTATGCCCATGACACGGGGTTGAGAGAGGTCGAGCAGCGAACCGTTGACATTTATATATCGGGCAGTTGTAATTTCCATAGGCAGTCTGTTCTATATAGTACCTGCAAATGTAAACAAAAAAGTGGTTTCAAAATACATAAACTCATAAAACTGATAAGTTTTTTGCTTGTACCCGGGAAGGGAGAGGATTAAAACTATATCTTTGCACGATGGTTTACCACAGATTACACAGATTCACACAGATTGATTTAATTATAAAGTCATGGATATAACAGCTATACATCAGATATTCCTAACATGCACCAGTGTCACTACTGACAGCCGTAACTGCCCCCAAGGCTCTTTATTCATTGCGCTGAAAGGCGAGTCGTTCAACGGAAATGCCTTTGCCGCCCGAGCGCTGGAAAGCGGAAGTGCTTATGCCATAGTAGATGAAGAAGCCTATGCCCCCGCAGGCGATACACGATACATCGTGGTGGAAAACAGCTTGAAGACCTTGCAACAACTTGCCAATTACCACCGTCGGCAGATGCGTACACCCATCATCGGCATTACGGGTACAAACGGAAAGACTACTACCAAGGAACTGATGTCCACCGTACTTTCGCAAACTCACAACGTGCTCTATACCTTGGGAAATTTGAACAATCACATCGGTGTTCCCCTCACCTTGCTTCGCCTGCGCCCTGAACACGACCTTGCCGTGGTGGAAATGGGTGCCAGCCACCCGGGAGACATCAAGGAGCTGGTAGAGATAGCCGAACCTGACTACGGGATCATTACCAACGTAGGAAAAGCCCATCTGGAGGGATTCGGCTCTTTTGAAGGAATCATCAAGACCAAAGGAGAGATGTACGACTATCTGCGGACGCGGAAAGAAGCTACCATCTTTATCCATAACGACAACCCCTACTTGAAAAAGATAGCCTACGGACTCCACCAGATTGCCTACGGCAGTGAGGACGGGCTGTACATCAACGGACACGTCACCGGCAATTCTCCTTACCTCACCTTCGAGTGGAAAACGGACAACGAAAGCAAATATCACGAAGTACAAACCCGGCTTATCGGTGAATATAACTTCCCCAATGCTCTGGCAGCTGTCACCATCGGACATTTTTTTGGTGTGGAACCGGAGAAAATAGACAAGGCACTGGCCGGATATACCCCGCAAAACAACCGTTCACAACTGAAAAAAACAGCGGACAACACACTGATTATCGATGCCTATAATGCCAATCCCACAAGCATGATGGCTTCCATCAGCAACTTCCGGAACATGCAGGCCGAAAACAAAATGCTGATATTGGGAGATATGCGGGAGTTGGGTAAAGACAGTGCCGACGAGCACCAGAAGATTGCAGACTATCTGGAAGAATGCGGATTCAAGGATGTAGTTCTTGTAGGGGAATTGTTTGCCGCCACACGCCACCCTTATCAGAGTTATCCCGATGTGACCGCACTCATCGCAGAGCTGCAAAGGGAGAAACCTTGTGGGAAAACTATTCTGATAAAAGGGTCGAACGGCATCAAGCTAAGTTCCACAGTTGAATACTTATAATCCTATTTCATCCTTGGCCTTAAAATAAAATAGCCGACCATTGATGCAAGCACCGCTCCCGTGGTATTGGCCGCAAAATCCAGCCAGTCTCCGCCACGGTATGTCGTGCAGTATTCTTGCAGCAACTCCACCATTCCGCTGAACAAAACGGGACAGACAAACGCCCCTGCCCATGCATGCCATAAAGGGGCGTTGTCTCTCCGGTGAGCGCGAAGAAACTCCAGCCACAGCATTCCTGACATGCCGAAATACATACAGATATGCACCACCTTGTCTATATTGGGAATCTTGCTTATTTCTGTAGAAGGCGGTTTAAAGAATGAAAGATAAATCACCGTCAGAATAATAAAAAGCGACACCGGATATTTCTTAATATAATATAGCATATACCAAATTATCAACGAACTGTGCGCAAAAGTACAGAACATTTTCTATATTTGCATGTTTTAGCTGGTATTAATAACGAATTGAAAGAAAAATCTACGTTTTATGACAAAAAGTGACAGAGCCAACTTCGGAAGCAAATTAGGCGTCATACTTGCCTCGGCAGGCTCCGCAGTCGGTTTAGGCAATATCTGGCGTTTCCCGTTTGAGACCGGGAATCACGGAGGTGCGGCATTTATCCTTGTATACTTGGTTTGCGTGCTCATTCTCGGCATCCCCATCATGATTGCAGAATTCCTCATCGGCAGGCGCTCGCGTGCCAATACGGCAAGGGCTTATCAGAAATTGGCACCCGGCACGCATTGGCGCTGGGTAGGACGTATGGGCGTACTGGCCGGATTCCTTATTCTGGGATATTACTCCGTTGTGGCAGGATGGACGCTTGAGTTTATCGGCGAAGCGGCTACCATTCTACCAACAGTTTTGCCGGGAAGTCGGCAGCCGATTTCATCGCATCCTTCAACAGCTTTGTCAGCAACCCCTGGCGTCCGGTCATCTGGCTGGTGCTGTTCCTGCTGGCCACCCATCTCATCATTGTCAAAGGAGTGGAAAAAGGTATTGAAAAATCAGCCAAAATCATGATGCCAATGCTATTTGTCCTATTGATAATCCTTGCCATCTGCTCCATATCCCTGCCCGGAGCAGGAGCAGGCATTGAATTCCTGTTGAAACCGGACTTCAGCAAAGTGGACGGCAATGTGTTCCTTGGAGCCATGGGCCAGGCATTTTTCTCCTTGAGCTTGGGGATGGGATGTCTCTGTACATACGCTTCTTACTTCCGCAATGATACGAACCTGCCCAAAACGGCACTCAACGTGGCGGCTATCGACACCATGGTAGCCATTTTGGCAGGATTCATCATCTTCCCTGCCGCCTTCTCTGTAGGCATCAAACCGGATGCGGGTCCCAGTCTGCTATTCATCACCTTACCTAATGTCTTTCAGCAAGCGTTCGGCAATATTCCCTGGCTGGCGATACTGCTGTCTCTGATGTTCTATATCCTACTGGCATTGGCAGCACTTACTTCCACCATTTCCCTGCACGAAGTGGTAACTGCCTATCTACATGAAGAGTTCAAGTTCTCACGCAGCAAGGCAGCCAGATACGTGACAGCGGGCTGTATTTTCTTAGGAGTATTCTGCTCACTGTCTCTCGGTATCGGCAAAAGCTATACCGTATTCGGGCTAAACCTATTCGATTTGTTCGACTTTGTAACGGCCAAGCTAATGCTACCGTTAGGCGGTTTCTTCATTTCCATCTTCATAGGCTGGTATCTGGACAAGAAAATCGTATGGGAAGAAGTCAGCAACAATGGCACTCTGAAAGTATCCGTCTACAAGCTATTGATATTCATCCTGAAATATATTGCTCCGATAGGAATTGCACTGATTTTTATCAATGAACTGGGTTTTCTGAAATAGGCCATCATGCAGAACCCCTTTAAAGAATTCCTTTATTTCTCCCGGGGAGAAAGGCGCGGAATACTGGTTTTGATTACCGGCATTATTCTCGTCTTTCTCTCCGGGTATATGTATATATACCAAAGAGAC
>ERZ791720.634-NODE-634-length-17477-cov-4.62754_pt1 | contig 17477 bp, 12 predicted proteins | sample MGYA00510048_ERZ791720 | MGnify/ENA primary metagenome ERZ791720 (study PRJEB30046, sample SAMN00715142) | human gut metagenome | study: EMG produced TPA metagenomics assembly of the A metagenome-wide association study of gut microbiota in type 2... | reverse complement strand
AAGGCTCGATATTTGCATCGTTATCCTGAAAACAATCTTTTTACCTTAAAAAAAAACTAATACCTATTGAAAACTGAAAAAGGAGGCTTTGTGAAAAGCTTCCTTTTTTTTGTACCTATACGAAGGGCTTTTTGTATCTTTGCGCATATTAATAATAAATCGTGTATAACCTAAAAGTATATAGAACCATGTTTTCCGGAATAGTAGAAGAATGTGCCACATTGGTGGCGATGGTCAAAGACCAGGAGAATGTACATTTTACTTTCAAGTGTTCATTCGTCAGTGAATTAAAAATAGACCAAAGTGTGTCTCACAACGGTGTTTGCCTTACAGTAGTCAGTCTGACAGATGATACCTATACCGTGACGGCCATGAAGGAAACGCTGGACCGTTCCAATCTTGGCTTGTTGCAGGTGGGAGATGAAGTGAATGTGGAGCGTAGTATGATGATGAACGGCCGGCTGGATGGCCATATCGTTCAAGGACATGTGGACCAGACTGCCACTTGCATCGATATAAAGGATGCGGAAGGAAGCTATTACTTTACTTTCCGGTATGCTTTTGACAAGGAGATGGCAAAGCGCGGCTACATCACGGTAGACAAAGGCTCGGTAACGGTCAATGGTGTCAGCCTGACCGTGTGCGATCCCACCGACGATACTTTCCAGGTGGCCATTATTCCTTACACCTTTGAGCATACCAATTTCCATGCTTTCAAAGTGGGCAGTGTGGTGAATCTGGAGTTCGATATCATTGGTAAGTACATCAGCCGCATGATACAATATAAATAAGGTAACGGCACTATGGACGATTTCCTGCAATTAGTGGCATCCCGTCAGAGTGACCGTGCCTATGATATGACTCGTGCCGTGGAGCCTGAGAAATATCGGTGATTTACTTTTTAGACACAGATGACGCAGATGACGCGGATTTTTTTAATATTCCAATCCGCGTCATCCGCGTCTAAAAAATAATCAAAAAGAAAGCAGATACGGAGTTTCCGGAAAGACTTCCGCGTGCTTACAAATCCTTCAGCAGCACCTTGCTTGCATTCTTGTAGTATTCCTCCCGTGCCTTCAGCAATGCTCCCCATTGGTTGTTGAATTCATTTTCCTTATCAATTTTGAAATCTTCTGAGCCGTGCGTGTCCAGTTTGTCCAGTAGGAGGGCCACATTCATTTTGTTGATATCCATGGAAGGCTGGTAAGCGATGTCTTCACTCTTTTCATCGGTCACCACTTCATGTAGGAGGTTGATTTCCTGCAATTCATAAAGGGTTTCGTGTGTCAGCCGGATGGGAATCTGGCACTCTTCGGATATCTCTTCGGCTGTATAGGGCTGGACGTCTTGTTCAAAGCGCTTGGCTATGAGAGACATTATCAGGATGGAGATAAAATCGCGGTAGCGCCGGCTGATATTGCGCGCATCCTTGTCGAAGCTGAAGTTCCGGATATTCTGTCCGGCGTAGGTCAGTTCGGCACCGAATAGGCAGATGGTCCAGGATACCTGCAACCATAGCAGAAACATCGGAAGGGCGGCAAAACTACCATAGATGGCATTGTAACGGGAAACCCACAACTGGCTGCTGATGTAAAGGAATTGGAATGCCTGGTGTGCCGTACCTGCCAGAATACCGGATATGAGTGCGTGTTTCAGCTTGACCTTTGTATTCGGCATAAAGACGTACAGTGCTGTAAACATGAACCAGGTCAGCACGAAGGGGATGAGGCGCACCATAAACTTGCCGACGGGAGCCAGCAGGGTAAAGTCTTCGAGGTTCTTCACCATCGTACTCATGAAGATGGAAAGACCACCGGACACCACCAGCAGAATGGGCATCAGCAGAAGCATAGAGAAGTAATCCGTTATTTTGCGGTACATGCTGCGCGCCTTTTTCACCTGCCAGATGCGGTTGAAGGTGATTTCCATATTGTTGATTAGATTCAGGACTGTCCACAGCAACATAATCAGACCCACTCCGATGAATATTCCACTCTTGGTCTGAGACAAATACGAATTCACGAATTGCAGGATGACTTCCGTGGTTTCCGTAGGACCGCCGAAACCGTTGATAATCTGGCTTTCCATCAGATTATCGAATCCGAAACCGCGGGCTATGGCAAACAAAATGGCAAGAATAGGCACGATGGCAAGCAGCGTACTGTAAGTCAGCGCCGAGGCTTTGTTTACTATCCGGTCTTTGGTGAAGCGGTTGATGCAAAGATAAATCGTCTTGATGATATTGTATACGGAAAAGGTCGTTCGCGTGACTTCATCTTCCGTAATACGCCAGATGTCGTAGGTGAGGAATTTCCAAAGGGCAGCAATACGCTTGTTCATGCTATTATCTCGATTATCCATTGTCAATAAAAAAGCAGTCAGTCTGTAAGCCGGGTTCTGTTCTTCTGTTTCTGAAAAAGCCTAATTAGGAATTATCCATTCTTCATTATCCATTCTCCATTAAAGAAGTGTCTGTCATTTATCTGAGCCGCATGTCACCATACAAGCTTTAGCGGTCTACCCTCCGACATGGAGCGAGCAACTCTCATAACGTCGGTTTACATGACCTTACAACTCCCAAGACGCACAGCCCTTGTGTCGCCACAAGACTGGTAGGCTCTTACCCCACCTTCTCACCCTTACCGTAGCCCAAGGGCGACGGCGGTTATTTTCTTCTACGTTACTCTACCCTCACGGACAGCTTTCTGTTAGGAAGTGGGACGCTCTGTGTTGCCCGGACTTTCCTCATACGCACGAGGCGCAAGCGACAGACCGACCAACTGCTTTATAGGGTACAAAGATACGGAATATTAATGAAGAATGAAGAATGAAGGATGAAGAATTTGTTGTGCAGTGTGCGGATGCAGTACGGATGAATCCTTCATTCTTCATTCTTTACTCTTAATTATCTTAAAAACATGTATCTATTTCGGAATAAATTCGTAGCTTTGCTATTAGTAATAACCCCCAAATCCTTTTGGCCAATGAAAAAGTTATCCTCTCTTTTTTCTTTATTTCTGTTAATCCCGCTTTTTGCTGTCGCTTCGGAAGTGGGTGACCGTACAATACCTGCAGAAGTGGCGCAACTCGCTGACAGTTTGAAACAAAAGTTTGCACCGGACAAGCGCGTGGCTTTGTTCGATGTGGATTACTCTTTCTCCGGAAAGAATGTGATGTTGCGTGGTGTCACCACTTCGGCAGAGGCAAAGACGGCTTTGCTGGATGGTTTGGCAAAGAAAGGATATGCGGTGATGGATTGTCTGCAAGTGCTTCCGGATGAGGCCGGACTTGAAGGCAAGACGTATGGCATTGTCAATGTGTCTGTGTGCAATCTTCGGGTAGACCCGGATTTCTCTTCAGAAATGATCACGCAAGGCTTGATGGGTATGCCGGTGCGGGTGTTGCAGCGCGACGGCTGGTACCGTATCCAGACACCGGATAACTACATTGCATGGGTACACCGAGTAGGCATACATCCCGTCACGCGGGAAGAGCTGACCGCTTGGAACAATGCAGAGAAAATAGTGGTGACTTCGCATTATGGCTTTGTCTACTCACAGCCCAGCCAGGCATCGCAGACCGTCTCTGATGTTGCTGCAGGAAACCGCCTGAAGTGGGAGGGGACAAAAGGTGCCTTTTATAAGGTGGCTTATCCCGACGGCCGTCAGGGATATATCTCCAAATCCATCTCCATGCCTGAGAAGAAATGGCGTGCCACCTTGAAGCAGGATGCCGCCAGCATTATAGCCACGGCGCATAGCATGATGGGCATCCCTTATCTTTGGGCTGGCACTTCCTCCAAAGGGGTGGATTGTAGCGGCTTCATGCGCACCGTTCTTTTCATGCACGACATCATCATTCCGCGGGATGCTTCCCAGCAGGCATACGTGGGCGAGCATATCGATATCGCTCCTGATTTCAGTAACCTCCAGCCGGGCGATTTGATTTTCTTCGGGCGCAAGGCGACGCCGGAACGCAAGGAACGTGTGGTACATGTCGGCATGTATATCGGCAACAAGCGTTTCATCCATTCGCAAGGCGATGTGCGCGTCAATAGCTTCAGCCTCGACGACGAGCTGTTCGATGAATACAACCTCGGTAGACTGTTGTTCGCTACGCGCGTGTTACCTTATATAAATAAGGAGGCGTCGCTCAATACAACGGAAACGAATCCATTTTATTCAATGTAATAATGTGCTAATGTGCCAATATGCCAATGACCTGCGGCGTGACGGTGCAAACATAACGTAGCATATACATAGCGCAGCCCATTGGCACATTAGCCCATTAGCATATTGGCACATTTAATACACACACAATTATGTCAAACAGAAGAGATTTCCTGAAAACCGCCGCTTTTGCCGCACTCGGCTCAGGCATGGCAATCAATCATGTATTTGCCGGAGGAAATGACGCTCCTTCCTTGTTCAACGTGAACAGTAGGGCAGGTGTAACCCCCAAAATGAAACTGCGTTTCTTCCCCTATGAACTGAAATTGCGCCATGTCTTTACAGTGGCCACCTACTCGCGTACTACCACTCCCGACGTTCAGGTCGAGATAGAATATGATGGCATTATCGGTTATGGTGAAGCCTCCATGCCCCCGTACCTGCAACACGAACTAGGCACGATGGACAGTGTACTGGCTTTTCTGAAGAAGGTGCAGGATGTTATCGGCCAATTCTCAGACCCCTTTCAGCTGGAAGATATACTGGCTTATATAGACAGCCTCTCGGCAGGGGATTCCGCTGCTAAAACTGCTGTGGACATCGCCTTGCACGACCTTGTGGGCAAACTGTTGCAAGCCCCTTGGTATAAGATATGGGGTTTGGACAAGGAAAAGACTCCCTCTACAACTTTCACCATCGGTATTGATACGGCCGACGTGGTGCGTGAAAAGACGAAAGAGTGTGCCGACCAGTTCAATATCCTTAAAGTGAAGCTGGGGCGGGAGAACGACAAGGAAATGATAGAGACCATCCGTTCGGTGACGGACCTTCCGATTGCCATTGATGCCAACCAGGGTTGGAAGGACAAACATCATGCGCTCGATATGATACATTGGCTGCACGAAAAAGGAATTGTCATGATAGAGCAACCGATGCCCAAGGAACAACTGGACGATATTGCATGGGTCACCCAGCAAAGCCCGTTGCCCATATTTGCCGATGAGTCCATTCAGCGTCTGAAGGATGTGGCAGGCTTGAAGGGTGCCTTTACGGGCATCAACATCAAGCTGATGAAGTGTACCGGCATGCGCGAAGCCTGGAAGATGGTGACTTTGGCACGTGCATTGGACATGAAAGTGATGGTAGGATGTATGACCGAGACCTCTTGTGCCATTACCGCTGCCTCCCAATTCTCTCCGGCAGTGGACTTTGCCGACTTGGACGGTAGTCTGCTGATTGCGAACGACCGTTTCAAGGGTATGGAGGTTGTGAAAGGTAAGATAACGTTGCCCGATTTGCCGGGTATTGGAGTGGTGAAGTTATGAGAAAGCTATTGTATACCGTCGCTCTGTTTGTGATGGCTTCTGCATGCAGCACGAAGCCCGAGAGCAAGCCCTATAATTGGGAGGACGACCTGTACCAACGTCTGCTTACGGATTTCTGTATGACGGAATCCCAGGTGAAGGACTATATCCGCAAGTATATTCCCGACGTGACCGATGAGCAGATGCGCCAGTGGGAAGCCTCCAAAGCTTTGGAGTGCATGATGCTGGATGGAGAGAAACGCTATTTCCGCAATGCCGGACCTAATCTGTTTCGTGTGGACTCCACTTGCTATGACATCAAGATAGCCAAGGAAGGCACTTCGCCGAGTGGCAGCGAGAAAGTGAATATGGAGAACCTGCCCGAAATCATTTCTGCTGTGAAGAAAGAGGGCAAGGCCATTGTTGCGCCGAAGCGCATGCGCGTCACCTACACGTTGACCGTAGATACCAATGCCGTGCCTGCCGGGAAAATCATCCGTTGCTGGTTACCCTATCCCCGTCAGGACCAGGCCCGGCAGCAGGATGTCAAGTTCATTTCGGCCAGCGAACCGCAATACACCTTTTCGTCGCCCGAGTGCCGTCACAGTACATTGTACATGGAGAAACGTGCTGTCGAAGGCGAACCGACCGTATTCTCCGAAACCTTTGAGTTTACCGCCAACGGCGAATGGCATAATCTGAAGCCGGAAGATGTGCAGCCCTATGATACGACGACCGCCCTTTATAAGGAATATACTGCCGAGCGTGAGAAGCATATCGTCTTTTCCCCGCGCTTGCGCGAACTTGCTGCCAAATTGACAGCCGGTGAAACCAACCCCTACCTGAAAGCCAAACGTATCTTCCGTTGGGTGAATGACAACTTCCCGTGGGCTTCTGCACGCGAATATTCCACCATTGAGAATATCCCGGAATATGTGTTGGACAACCGTCACGGAGACTGTGGCCAAGTCAGCCTGCTGTTCATTACGCTTTGCCGCATCAGTGGTATTCCCGCACATTTCCAGAGCGGCTTCATGATGCATCCCCGTGCATGGAATCTGCACGATTGGGCAGAAGTCTACTTCGAGGGTGTGGGTTGGGTGCCTGTCGACCAGTCATTCGGCATTCCTGCCTTTGCCCGCAATGCCGACGAAGAATATTTCTTCCTGGGTGGTATAGACTCTTGGCGCATGAGTGTGAACACTGATTACGGCATGCCGCTACAGCCCGAAAAGCAGTATCCCCGCAGCGAGACCGTCGACTTCCAGCGTGGCGAGGTGGAGTGGGAGGGAGGTAACCTCTACTTCCCGCAGTGGGGCTACCACATGGACATTGATTACTTGAATTATTAAGGTGCTATCTGCCCTCTAAAAACAGATGATGCGTTCAGCCCGAACACATCATCTGTTTGGTATAAACGCATCATCTGTTTACCCCAAATGCATCATCCGTTTCGGCCGCAACGGGTGATGCGTCTTTTTATACCCTATCTGTCAGTTCTTTAACAGTCAGCAATCGTACATAAATGCTAATTTGTCAGTCTTTGCCGTTAACCGCTGTTAAGCCCTAAATATCCTCTGTTAAAAGAGAACAAAAAAGAGTGACAAGCGGAATAACTGAACGTTTTTTGTCGTTATTTTAACGTCGTAATGTTAAACGAAACTTGAATATTAACAATTTAAAGAATAGGAAGAATAGTATGAAACAGACAACAAAAAACATCCTTGGAGTTGCGGCTATCGTGCTCCTGAGCTCTGGAGTGGCTGGATTGACCACTTATAAGATGCTGAATAAGGAAAAGCCTGCCGCATTCAGCGAGTTGTTCCAACAGAACCCCAATAATCTGCTACCGGCGGCTTTCCATGCAACGGATGCCCAGCCAGTGGATTTGACACAAGCAGCGGAGAGTTCGCTCCATGCTGTAGTGCATATACGTGCCACTCAGTTGAGTAAGACCCAGACGGTACAAGAACAGCCGGATATTTTTGACTTCTTCTTTGGAGACGGTCGTGGACGCCAGCGCCAGATACAGACCCAGCCGCGTGTAGGTTTCGGTTCGGGTGTCATCATCTCCAAAGACGGATATATTGTGACGAACAATCACGTGGTGGAAGGTGCTGATGAAATCACTGTGAAACTGAATGACGACCGTGAGCTGAAAGGACGCATCATCGGTACTGACCCCAGCACGGACTTGGCATTGATTAAGATTGAAGGGGATGACTTTCCGACAATTCCGGTTGGTGACTCCGACCAGTTGAAGGTGGGAGAATGGGTATTGGCAGTAGGTAATCCGTTCAACCTGAACTCTACCGTAACAGCTGGTATCGTCAGTGCAAAAGCCCGTTCCATTGGCTCTTCTGCCTCCAATGGACAAGCTGCAAACATCCAGTCTTTCATTCAGACGGATGCTGCCATCAACCAAGGTAATAGTGGTGGTGCGTTGGTGAATGCCAAAGGCGAGCTGGTTGGTATCAATGCCATGCTTTACTCACCCACGGGTGCTTATTCCGGCTATGGTTTTGCCATCCCTACCAGCATTATGACAAAGGTGGTAGCCGACTTGAAACAGTTTGGTACCGTGCAGCGCGCGCTCCTTGGCATCAAGGGTAGTGATTTGAGCACAGACCTGCAGATGGACGAACGCTGGACCGAAGAACTGAAGAAGAAGGCCGACGAACTTGGTGTGAAAGAGGGTATCTATGTGGCCGAAGTTGTTGAAGGTGGTTCCGCTGCCGGCATCTTGAAGGAAAATGATGTAATCATAGCATTGAACGGCAAGAAGATTCACAAGTTCTCGGATTTGCAGGAAATGCTGGCAAAACACCGTCCGGGCGACAAAGTGAAGGTAACAGTGGTTCGTGACAAGAAGGAAAAGGAATTCGAAATCACGCTGAAGAATGAGCAAGGCACTACGAAGGTAGTGAAGGATGCCGGAATGGAAATCTTGGGTGCAGCCTTCAAGCCCGTATCTTCCGAGCTGAAGAAGCAGTTGAACCTGGGTTACGGTCTGGAAGTTACCGGGGTTACCAATGGCAAGATGGCCGATGCAGGTATCCGCAAGGGCTTCATCATTCTGAAAGCCAACGGAGTGCCGATGAAGACGGTAGATGATTTGGAAAAGGCGATGAAAGAGGCAAGAAAGTCTCCTGAGCAAGGTTTGTTCATCACCGGTATGTTCCCGTCAGGAAAACGTGCAATGTATGCCGTTGATTTGACTCAAGAATAAAAAATAGGGATAGTTAGGTAAGAAGATTGTAATATTAGCTAACAATAGCGAAAAAGGGGGTGTCGGTACAATACATACCGGCATCCTTTTTGTTATATAGGATAAGATATAAATAAGGTGAAAAAGTTGGGATGAAATTATTGTAACAAAATAATTTGTCGTACCTTTGCAACCCAAATCTGTATTATAAGAATGAGACAACTTAAAATTACAAAAAGTATCACTAACAGAGAGAGCGCTTCTCTTGACAAGTATTTGCAGGAAATCGGTCGCGAAGACCTCATTACAGTCGAAGAAGAGGTAGAGCTCGCTCAGCGCATCCGCAAGGGTGACCGTGTTGCACTGGAGAAATTGACACGTGCCAATCTGCGTTTCGTTGTATCTGTGGCCAAGCAGTACCAAAACCAAGGTTTGAGTTTGCCCGACTTGATTAACGAGGGTAATTTAGGACTGATCAAGGCTGCCGAAAAGTTCGATGAAACACGTGGTTTCAAGTTCATCAGTTATGCAGTATGGTGGATACGTCAGTCCATTCTGCAGGCTTTGGCAGAGCAGTCGCGTATTGTACGTCTTCCGTTGAACCAGGTAGGTTCGCTGAATAAAATCAGCAAGGCCTTCTCCAAGTTCGAGCAGGAAAACGAACGTCGTCCGTCTCCTGAAGAGCTTGCCGATGAACTGGAAATCCCTGTTGACAAAATCTCTGATACGCTGAAGGTGTCCGGCCGTCACATTTCGGTGGACGCACCTTTTGTAGAAGGAGAGGACAACAGCTTGCTCGATGTACTGGTCAACGATGACTCCCCTATGGCTGACCGCTCTTTGGTGAACGAGTCTCTTGCGAGGGAAATTGATAGAGCTCTTTCTACGTTAACCGATAGGGAAAAAGAAATCATACAGATGTTTTTCGGTATCGGACAGCAGGAAATGACATTAGAGGAAATCGGCGACAAATTCGGTCTCACACGTGAGCGTGTCCGCCAGATTAAGGAAAAAGCAATCAGAAGATTAAGACAAAGTAATCGTAGTAAATTGCTCAAATCTTATTTGGGATAAATAAGAAATATCAGTTTCCGACAAATAGAAGGAATTAAAAACCGTACGTCTTTAGTAGGCGTGCGGTTTTTTTTATATCTTTGCCCCATTGATAATTCATAACTTATAACTCAATGAAATACGTTCGTATACTTTGTGCCGTAGCTTTGGTTTTTGCGTTGTGCTCGGCTTTTACAATGAAAGATAAGGAAAAGGCTGTATATGCTTTTGGTGTGGCGGCTTCTTTCAATGACTCCATCGTATATTATACAGACATCCAGGTATTGGACAGCGTAGAGCTGGATAAGAATGGATTCTTGCCCAAGCGTGATTTATACACTTACCAGCTCAAGAACTATCTGGAGTACAATCTGAAGAAGCCGGACTATACTTGTATGATTTATTTCTCTGAAAACAGGAAAAAGTTGGAAAAAGAGGCTGTAAAGGTAAAAGGTAAGTATAAGAAGAGTAAGAATATGGTTTTGCAGGTGGTGAAGCCTGAAGCTTTCACATTTACAAAACCGCAGGAATAATTTAGGGAATATACATATGATGAAATCCAGACTCTTTCTACTATTGTGGATGTGCTGCTCGGTTTTACTGACAGCATGCGAAAACGACGAACCGACGCCGCAGCCTCCCGTTGAAGGTAGTCGTACGGTACTGGCTTATCTGGCTTCGGATAATAGTTTATCCAGCTTTGCACTGGCAGATTTGGAGGAGATGAGGTTGGGTATGGAGAAAGTGAGCGCTAACAACGTGCATTTGCTGGTATATATAGATTCCAATTCTTCACCGCGTCTCATAGAGCTGAAAAATGAAGGTGGAGAATTGGTGGAAAATACGGTAAAGACATACGAAAACCGTAATTCGGTAGGTGTGGCTGAGACACTGGAAGTGTTTGATGACGTCTTTAAAAACGATGAATATAGAGCTGAAAGCTATGGTCTGATTTATTGGTCTCATGGAGATGGTTGGATTCCTAATCCACTTCCTGCTACAAGATGGGTGGGGCAGGATGGTAATCGCTATATGAATATTTCAGACTTGGTTACGATATTGTCTGCCGACGCTGTTCCCCATTTTGATTTTGTCTTGTTCGATGCCTGCTTTATGCAGTCCATCGAAGTGGCTTATGCCTTGCGCAGCTTTACCGATTATTACATTGGCTCGCCCACGGAAATTCCCGGACCGGGTGCACGCTATGATGTGCTTGTTCCTGCACTGTTCTCGGATGGTGAAGTGGCATTGAAGGTAGCTGCCGCTTATTACACCCCCTACAAAGAAATTTATTTGGGACAATGGATTCAGAATGACCCTTGGAATGCTGGTGTATCTGTTTGCGTGTTAAAAAGTTCAGAACTGGAACCCTTAGCAAGCATCACCAAGCAAGTCTTGTCCGATAATACCGATAGCGACGAGCTACGTTCCATCGTCTTTGATTACGATCAACGCTCTAAAATGCATGTCGGTTATTACGATTTTGTGGAACTGATACAGCAGCTGACGGATGCTTCCGGATTTGCTGCTTGGAAACAGGCATATGATTTTGCTGTTCCCTATTGGCAGACTACTCCTAAGAATTGTTCTGGTTCTACCGGCATGTTCTCTATGGAAGGTTCCAGCGGTGTTTCCCATTACATCCCTTCATCTTCCCACCAGTCGGCTGCAGTCGCTTATCGTTCCACAGAGTGGTATAAATCTGCCGGCTTCTCCAAGCTTGGTTGGTAATTTATAGAAAATTTGTATACAGAACGGATTATTATAGGTGTAACAACTTGTAATAATCCGTTTTTTTATGTCTGTTCTCATTAAAAATAAGTCTCTTAACGATATTTTCCTTTGGAAATTATGTTCTATTGAGAATAATTCTTTTCTTTGCATCATCAAACTTAAAAAACGAAGAATTATGAAATATGTAATCATTGGCGGTGTAGCAGGTGGAGCCACGGCAGCCGCCCGACTAAGAAGAGTGGACGAAATGGCTAAAATTCTCTTATTGGAGAAAGGCCCTTACATCTCGTACGCTAATTGTGGTTTACCTTATTATATAGGCGGAGTGATAGCAGAGCGCGAGAAGCTGCTGGTGCAGACACCCGAATCTTTCGGCAAGCGCTTCCGCATTGATGTGCGTGTGCAGAATGAAGTAATCGCCATCCATCCCAAAAACAAGACCGTTACCATACGCAATGTGGAAGGCAAGGAGTACGACGAAAGCTATGACAAACTTTTGCTTTCTCCCGGTGCCAACCCCGTGAAGCCCCCCTTGGAAGGCATTAATTCCGAAGGCATCTTCACGTTGCGCAATGTAGAAGATACCGACCATATCAAGGCTTATATCTCGGACAAGCAGGTGAAACGCGCCGTGGTGGTAGGTGCCGGTTTCATCGGATTGGAAATGGCGGAGAACCTGCATCATGCCGGTGTTCATGTGTCTGTAGTCGAAATGGGTAATCAGGTGATGGCACCTATCGACTTCTCTATGGCGGCACCTATTCATCAGCATCTGTTGCAGAAAGGCGTCTCTCTCTATCTGGAAGAAGGAGTAACCCATTTCAAGCGTACGGACAACGGAATCACCGTATTCCTGAAAAGCGGAAAGGCCATTCCTGCCGATATGGTGTTACTCTCCATCGGTGTGCGTCCTGCCACTGCATTGGCGCAACAAGCCGGCTTGAAACTGGGCGAGATGGGCGGTATCTGGGTAGACGAACACTTGGAGACTTCCGAAAAAGACATCTATGCTGTGGGCGATGCCATCGAATATCCTCATCCGCTGACCGGAAAGCCCTGGCTCAATTATCTGGCAAATCCTGCCAACCGCCAGGGACGTATCGTTGCTGATAATATGGTGTTTGGCAATACTGTTTCCTACGAAGGAGCTATCGGCACCTCCATTGCCAAAGTATTCGACATGACGGTAGCCTCTACGGGCCTTGCAGCCAAACGCTTGAAGCAGTGGGGCATGGAATATCAAAGCTCGGTGACTCACTCGGCATCTCATGCCGGTTACTATCCGGATGCCCTGCCTTTGACCTTGAAACTGACTTTCCATCCCAAAACCGGTAAACTCTATGGTGCGCAATGTATCGGTTATGAGGGAGTGGACAAGCGAATCGACCAGATAGCCGGACTCATCAAGCGGGGTGGCACAGTCTACGATTTGATGGATACGTATGCGCCTCCTTTCTCCTCGGCCAAAGACCCCATCGCTATTGGCGGCTATGTAGCATCGAACATTATCAGCGGTGCTATGCCTGTCATCTCTTGGCGCGAGCTGGTAGAAGAGAAGGATAAAGTGATGCTGATAGATACCCGTACGCCCGAGGAATTCTCTTTCGGCACCATTCCGGGAGCCGTCAATATTCCGTTGGACGAAATGCGCGAGCATTTGGCAGAGATACCTACAGACAAGCCGGTAGTGCTTTTCTGTGCTGTGGGTCTGCGCGGTTATCTGTCCCTGCGCATCCTGATGGGGTGCGGCTATCGCAATGTGCGCAATCTGATAGGTGGTTATAAGACCTACTCCACGGCAACAGCACCTCTGCCGTCTCTATCTGCTCCGGCAGGCGGCGGCTCTTCTTCTTCTTCGGTAGAGGCTGCTACTGATGATGTTCCTGCGGATGCATCAGTGTCCAAGAAGGAAACGTTGAAGATAAATGCTTGCGGTTTGCAATGTCCGGGACCTATCATGCAGGTGAAAAAGGCGATGGATAGCATTGCTGTGGGCGAGCGTGTGGAGATTGTGGCAACCGATGCCGGTTTTGCACGCGATGCTTCTGCCTGGTGTGATACGACGGGAAATAAATTGATAGAGAAGCATGACGAGAAAGGACGCTATACGGTAGTCATCGAGAAAGGTGCTCCGGCTTGTACATCTGCTTCCAATGTTTCTGCAGCCGGGGGTAGGGGAAAGACGCTGATTCTGTTCAGTGACGACCTGGACAAAGCGCTGGCAACCTTCGTACTAGCAAACGGAGCAGCGGCAACGGGACAGAAAGTAACCATTTTCTTCACCTTCTGGGGACTGAACGTCTTGAAGAAAGTGCAGAAACCCAGTGTGCAGAAGGACTTCTTCGGCAAGATGTTCGGCATGATGCTGCCGTCCAGCTCTTTGAAACTGAAGTTGTCGCAGATGAATATGTTTGGCATGGGCAGCCGCATGATGCGCTTCTTGATGAAGCGCAAGGGAGTGGATTCTTTGGAGTCGTTGCGCTCGCAGGCATTGGCGCAGGGAGTGGAATTCATTGCTTGCCAGATGTCTATGGATATGATGGGCATCCAGCACGAAGAACTTCTGGATGAAGTAACCATCGGCGGCGTGGCTACCTATATGGAACGTGCGGACAAGGCAAATGTGAACTTATTTATATAGGAGGACAAGATATGGAGACTTTATGTAAAATCCGTGATGTTTATCGGGCTATTGCCGAGTTCGAGGTGCAGTTTACGCAGATGTATGATTTATCGCTGAATGAAGGAATGCTGTTGTGCACGCTGCTCAATACTCCTAAGCTTACCTCCAGTGAGATAGCCGAGGCACTGGGTTTGTCTGCCTCCAACACTTCAAAGGTCATTCGCTCTGTCGAGGGAAAAAAGCTCATTACCCGTCTGATAGGTAAGGAAGATAAGCGTCAGATGCGTTTTTCTCTTACGACAGAAGGCAAGAACCGGATTTCGGATATTAAGAATGCTACTTTCGAATTGTCGGAGTTGTTGCAGCAGGTAGTTAGCCTCGTATAGTTTTGTGTAAAAGCGAATTAATATCGTGTTTGCAGGAAGTTAATATCCTGCGGACACGATATTTGTTTTTTGTAGGACACGTTATTAACTTCTTGCACGACATGTTGTTAGTATCGTGTATTGCATGCTATAAATTGTTTGTATCTGTTCGTGTGTATTTCTATCTTTTATTACTGAGAAATTTACTAAGAATCTTTAATAATGTCTCTTTCGACAATTTCTTAACTCTTAATCAATTCTTTTCTCTGTTTTAAAAATGAACTTGATTGGAAAAGCCATTCTTTATGAATCGCCTATATACTCAGTCGTATTTCCGTAAAGGAACACAAGCTTGATACCAAAGAAATAAATTGAAACTTTCTATGTCAATTGCCTAATATTATTTTACTTTGCTGTCAAATAGTAAGCAATACAGCGATTGATATGCAGAAATTATTGTCTTTGCCGCCTAATCTGGTGTCGGCATTCTATGAACTGGAAAATGTGGACCGTACGGAATGGTTTTGTACTTCCGACCCGGTGGGAATGAAACTTGGCTCGGGTGGGGGAACTACCTGGCTCTTGAGAGAATGGCAGAAGGAACGGGATAGGAAGTATTTGGCGGAGGAGCGTATTCCAACAGAAAAGTGCATTCCAACAGAGAAAAGCCTTCCAGCAGAGAAGCGTATTCTGCTGCATGCCGGAGGACAAAGCCGTCGTTTACCGGGATATGCACCGTCGGGCAAGATATTGACCCCGATTCCGGTGTTTCGCTGGGCGCGTGGACAAAAACTGGGACAGAATTTATTATCCCTTCAACTCCCACTTTACGAAAAGATAATGGAGCGGGCTCCCGAAAGACTGCGTACGCTGATTGCCAGTGGTGACGTATATATCCGTGCGGAAAAGCCGCTTCAAGAGATTCCCGATGCAGATGTGGTGTGCTATGGACTGTGGGTAGACCCGTTGCTCGCCACACATCATGGTGTGTTTATCTCGGACCGGAATCAACCGGAATCCTTGGATTTCATGCTTCAGAAACCCTCTCTGGAAGAATTGGAAAACCTCTCCAAGACACATCTCTTTTTAATGGATATCGGCATCTGGCTATTGAGCGACCGGGCCGTTGACTTGCTGATGAAACGTTCGCAGAAGGCAGATGGGGCTTTGGACGTGGATACGCCATATTCCGACTTGAAATACTATGACTTGTATGCTGACTTTGGCTTGTCCTTAGGAAATCATCCCCGTATTGAGGATGAAGAGCTGAATAGCCTCTCCGTCGCCATATTGCCTTTGCCCGGAGGCGAATTCTACCATTATGGAACAAGCCGCGAACTGTTGTCTTCAACCGTCACCTTACAGAATAAGGTCTACGACCAGCGCCAGATTATGCACCGGAAGTTGAAGCCCAATCCGGCCATCTTTGTGCAGAATGCAGAAGTGCATCTCCCCCTTACTCCGAAGAACGACAGTCTTTGGATTGAAAATAGCTTTGTTGGGGCTTCTTGGCGGCTGGGGGCACGGCAGATTATCACGGGTGTTCCCAAGAATGACTGGAGGCTGACCATTCCAGACGGTATCTGCATTGATATAGTTCCGCTTGCCGACCAGCGCTGGGCAGTACGCCCCTATGGTTTTGACGATACTTTTAAGGGGGATATTCGGGATGAAAAGACACTGTTCCTTGGAATGTCGTTTTCGGAATGGCTGGTCGAACGGGAATTGTCGGTGGAAGACATCACCGGCAGAAAAGAGGACCTGCAGGCTGCTGCCATCTTCCCGGTTGTGGAAGATAAAGAGCAGATGGGGACAGTGCTTCGATGGATGGTTTCCGAACCGGGCTTGACGGAAGGAAAGGCTGTCTGGCTGGAAAGTCGTCGGTTGTCCGCCGACGAAATTTCAGCACAAGCCGACTTGCGTCTGCTGTATGCACAGCGGGAGAGCTTCTGCAAAGGAAACTGGGAAGTGCTGGCACGCAACCATGCAAAGAGTGTATTCTATCAACTCGACTTGATGGATGTGGCCGGTGAATTCCATAAATTCGGCATTGACAAGCCGGAAGTGTTGCCGACAGATGCCTCGCTGATGCAGCGTATCCATAACCGGATGCTGCGTGCACAGATTGAGAAGCTGGACGGAAGGGACTTCAAGGCAGATGAGCAGGCCGCATTCAACTTGTTGCGCGAAGGATTGCTGACTGATTTGTATGAACGCAAGAGCAGTCCTCGCCTGAATGTGTATAGTGACCAGATTGTATGGGGGCGTAGCCCCGTACGCATAGATATGGCGGGAGGATGGACGGACACTCCGCCTTACTCCTTGTTTGCCGGTGGGAGTGTGGTGAATATTGCCATTGAACTGAACGGGCAGCCGCCTTTACAAGTGTACATCAAACCTTGCGCGGAGCATCGCATCGTGTTGCGCTCCATTGATATGGGAGCCATGGAGGTGGTGAATACTTTTGAGGAATTGCAATCCTATTGCATGATAGGTTCCCCCTTTTCCATTCCCAAAGCAGCATTGGCGCTGGCCGGGTTTGTTCCGGCTTTTTCAGAAACGGCTTATCCTTCGCTGGAAAAACAACTGGAAGCCTTCGGCACAGGTATAGAGATTACATTGCTTTCTGCCATACCTGCAGGTTCCGGTCTGGGCACAAGCTCCATTTTGGCTTCTACTGTCTTGGGTTCATTGAGTGACTTTTGCGGACTGATGTGGGATAAGAACGAAATATGCCGCCGTACGCTTGCCCTGGAACAGTTGCTGACGACCGGTGGCGGTTGGCAAGACCAATACGGTGGGGTACTGCAAGGTATCAAACTGTTGCAGACGGAGGCTGGATTTGCCCAGCAGCCATTGGTACGCTGGTTGCCCGAGCATTTGTTTACCCATCCGGAATACCGCGATTGCCATCTGCTGTATTATACGGGCATTACGCGTACAGCCAAGGGCATCCTTGCAGAAATAGTACGCTCCATGTTCCTCAACTCTTCCCTGCACCTGGGGTTATTAGAAGAGACA
>ERZ791720.623-NODE-623-length-17742-cov-2.41211_pt1 | contig 17742 bp, 16 predicted proteins | sample MGYA00510048_ERZ791720 | MGnify/ENA primary metagenome ERZ791720 (study PRJEB30046, sample SAMN00715142) | human gut metagenome | study: EMG produced TPA metagenomics assembly of the A metagenome-wide association study of gut microbiota in type 2... | reverse complement strand
GGATCTTTTAGTTCTGTTCACCAATACCGTTTCCCACAAGATGATCCGCTGCGCTTTAGACGAGGTCAATGAGCAGGAGACCGAGATCGTGCGCTGTCATACCAGCAGCGGTACTGCTCTTACTGAGATCTTAATGCAGCATGTTCCGGCATAGAGACAGGCATGAACTAAAAAAATAAAAACAGGACTGTAACCAGAAATTCCCTGGTCCACAGTCCTGTTTTTTGTATTTTGAGATATTTTCTTTTGGGTTTTATTCCTTTTTAGTACTCTTTCAATGCCCGTACTGCACATTCCACCTGCTCTTCTGTATTAAAATGAGAAAAACTGAAACGCACAGCCCCCTGGTCCACAGTGCCTAAAGCCCCATGCATTAAAGGCGCACAGTGACCGCCGGAACGGGTATCGATCCCATATTCTGTTGACAGATAGTCGCTGACTTCCCCGGACTCTTCTTCTCCCAGGTTTAAAGACACAATAGCAGCTCTGTCTTTCTGTGAAAAATCCCCGTAAATCCGGGATCTCCTTTACCTGTTCATAGAAAAGCTGCATCAGCTTCTGTTCCCGGGCGCCTATGGCCTCGATCCCTTCTTCTTTTATGTAAAGAAGGGCAGCTCTCAGTCCGGCAATGCCATGCCCGTTTAAAGTACCTGCTTCTAACGCTGTAGGCATCACTGAAGGATGCTGTTTTTCAAAGGTAAGGATACCGCTTCCTCCTGATAATAAAGGTTTTACAGCAAGACCTTTGCGCACACACAGTCCGCCTGTTCCCTGGGGTCCCATAAGGCCTTTGTGACCGGTAAAACACAGCACATCAATATGGTTTTCTTCTATATTAATAGGAAAATGACCTGCTGTCTGGGATGCATCTACGATAAAAAGGGCTCCGGCCTGTCTGCACCACTCTCCTACTTTTTTTAGATCTGTACGATTTCCTGTAAGATTAGATGCATGGGTCATGACTACTGCCCTGGTTCCCGGTGTGATCGCTGCCTTAAGGGCTTTGTAGTCCAGTTTTCCAAGGCGTCTTACCCGTTCTTTTTCCTCTTCACCGGCACTTTCCGGTGCCTGTTCACAGCCAACAATGACCAGTTCTGCTCCCTGTTTTTCCATTTCATATAAAGGACGCAGCACACTGTTGTGTTCTAAAACCGTTGTCACTACCCGGTCTCCCGGTCTGATCAGCCCCTTAATGGCAATATTTAAGCTTTCGGTAGAATTGGCTGTAAATGCCACCTGCTCCGGACCATCTCCATGGAACATTTCTGATAAAAGGACCCGGGTCTCAAAAATGACTCTGGCTCCTGTAAGTGCTTCTTTATAAGCTCCTCTGGAGCAGTTTCCCATACTGGAAATGGCCTCTGCCACCGCTTCTGCCACACAGGGCGGACGGTAAAAAGAAGTAGCCGCGCTGTCCAGATAGATCATATGCTCCCCTCCTTAATATCCCTGCTTTTCCTCTAAGTACATCAGGCCCTCTAAAACAGAGCCTCCGATATTTCTTGCCTTATCAGAAATGGTAAAGCAGTTTTTATATTCACTTTCTCTCGGGTCGATATCTGCGATCTTAAAGCCAACTGTTACCGGATAAGCATCACGGATCAGACCGCGGACCAGACCGGTAAGAGTTGCCTCTACCTTGACCTCTTCCCCGTTTTCTGTGCAGATTACAGCAATGGTCTGTCCTTTTTCTACCTTATCACCGATCTTTACTCTGCCGTAAAGCTTTCCTTCTGCCGGTGAATGGATGACCCGTTCTTTTCCGTATCCGCCGATGATACCGGGAGTACCTGTATTGGGCGTAGCCGGTCCCTTTTCGATAATACGGCCCAGGTTATGGCCTCTCTGTGTTTCAACTACAAGATCTACATCTACACCTGCACTAAAACCAGGTCCCAAAGCAATGGTCTTATCTGCCATCTGGCGGTTTGTCCCCAGATTTTTCTTTGCCAAAATCGCATCTACTAAGGCCCATGGACGTACCTGTTTTAAGATATTGCACTCCGGATCTACTAAAAGAGGTACTTTCTTTTTCTCTTTTAATACCTCTTTTGCTTCTTCCCAGGACTCTACCTTTATACAGGTCACATCCTCAACCTTGCTCTCCCCGTCATAAACAGCTTCTGAAAGCGCCACCTGACGGCGGATCGCAGACGGTGTGGATATCTCCAGGATCACTACCGGATATCCGCTGCGGAAAAGCCGGCTGATGGTTCCGGTAGCAATATCTCCCCCTCCTCTTACGATCACAAGCTGTTCATTTCTCTGTATCATATATTTACCTTCTCCTAAAAAATTATACTTTCTAAGTAAAAAAGAATGTGCCTTGGCACAAAATGCCTTATGGACGTACCACTACGCTGGCTTTGGTCATTTTCTCCACGATCTCATACATATTGGTAACACCGCCTACCTGACGCTTTTCAGCCAGTCCGTAGTGGTTTAAGCAGGTTCCACAGGTAAGGATCTCCACACCCTGTGCCTCTAAGGTCTTAAGGTCTTCCAGGTTGTCAGAACCTTCACAGGATAAGAAGGCACCGCTATTGTATAAAAGAATGGTCTCCGGCAGCATATCCTGCTGGGTCAGTGCAAATACAAAGCCCTTCATCAGAAGCTTTCCTAATGCCTCATCCCCCTGTCCCATCTGGTTGGAGGAAAGGACAACTACCATGCCTTTTCTTCTTCCATCTGGTGTGCAGGTCACTTCTTCTGCTGCAACTGGTGCTTCAGCAGCTTCACCATTTCCTTCTCCTGCAGTAATGGTAACTAAGAATTCACGCTCACCTGTCTTTTCAGAGCATACAGCAAGACCTTTGTGATCTGCCATTTTACTTAAGTTCTGGACTGCGATCTCGTTATCTACAACAACTTCTACCTTTTCTCCTGGTGCAGATGCCTCTAATGCTTTCTTTGCTTCAATAACTGGTAATGGGCACTGTTTTCCTCTTTCATCTAATCTCATGGTTTTCTTCCTCTCTTTCCATAAATCTGATATCCAAAACCTCCGTTGGCGGTTTATTGGCATGTATCTTGTCAAGCCGCCCGTGGGCGGCCATGTTCATCTACTGGATGATAACCGCCTTCTCCTGTTTCGGCAGGATCTCTCCTACTACGCCGCAGGGAAGTCCCAGTTTTTCCAGTTCTTCCATAATAGCCGGAACATCTTCTTTATCTACAGATGCCAGCAGTCCGCCGGACGTCTGCGGATCATATAAAATCTCTTCTGTTGCAAAGGAGCAGTTTCTGAACTCCACCTTATCCTGCACATGGTTTCTGTTTCTCTGGGCAGCAGCTGTCAGGTAAAATTCTTCTACATAATCCTCACATTCCGGGATATAAGGCACTTTTTCCTTATAGATCCTTGCTGTAGCCTGGTCTGTGACCATTTCACAAAGATGGCCTAAAAATCCAAAGCCTGTCACATCGGTACAGCCGTGTAAACGGTATTTACGCAGGATCTCAGACGCATACTTATTTAATGTAGTCATGGATTTCACTGCCAGGTCATAGGCCTCTTTGGAAGCTGCTTTCATACGTGATGCCGTACATACGATCCCGACGCCAAGTGGCTGTGTAAGGATCAGCGCATCTCCCACTTTACAGCCGCTGTTGGCAAACACTTTATCCGGATGGATCACCCCTGTTACAGACAGGCCATATTTTACATCGCTGTCTGCAATGGAATGTCCCCCTGCAAGGACGCCGCCTGCTTCTCTTACCTTTTCACTGCCTCCTAACATGATCTTTCCCAAGATGTTTAAATCCATTGCTTCCGGGAAACATACAATATTTAAAGCTGTTTTTACATCACCGCCCATAGCGTAAATGTCACTTAAGGCATTTGCTGCTGCGATCTGACCGAAAATATAGGGATCTTCCACCATAGGCGGGAAGAAATCCAGTGTCTGTACAATAGCCAGGTCATCGGTAAGCTTGTACACCGCTGCATCATCAGAACCGTCAAAGCCGATAAGCAGGTTGGGATCATAGGTCTTTGGCAGGTTATTTAACACTCTTGCCAGTATTCCCGGTCCCAGCTTGGCAGTACAGCCGCCTCCTTTACAGAATACGATCTCCTGTGGCTCCATAATATCACTCCATTCCTTTTATCTTTTCTACCTTTTCCTCTGAAAAATACTGTGCAAACAGCTGATCCAGATGATCTACTGCATCCTTTTTAAAGCCTTCGTATGCCTCGATCAGCCGTTCTGCCTGTGGTGTCAGTGTAGAACCGCCGCCGTCTTTTCCTCCGGTCTCACGGTCTGTAAGGGCAAATCCCCATTCTTTTTCTGCCCCTTTTAACATCTTCCAGGCTTTGCTGTAAGCCATATTCATAGCCTTTGCTGCTTTTTGCAGCGAACCGGTACGCTCCACCTCCTGAAGGAGCATGACCATTCCCGGTCCAAAAGCTTTTTCCTCAAAATATAGCCTCAGCGACATTCCGTAGTGAAGCCTGCTTTCCCCCATATAGTTTCCTCCGTTATTCTTAATTAAATACAACGCTATAGCAAAAAAACCGGCGGGCCATTTCCGGGATCTTCATCCCGGGGCAATGGCCGTACCGGCTTTTCACAGTTTTTCTCCCGGATCACCGGACAGTTCCTGCATACTGCTTGCATAAAGCTCCAAACTGCTTTTTGTGTTACTTACTTAAGTATAACATTTTTTTGCAATTATGCAAACATTTTTAGTTTAATCTTCTTTTCTAATCTTCTTTTCTGGTTTCTTCTGCAACTTCCTGGGAAGGAACATCCTCTTCAAAGGTACCCCAAACGTGAAACCCTGTTTTCCCCCATCTCCATAGCCCGTGTATCCCAGGAACACTTTCTCAGACAAAGTCTGGAAATGTCTGTGATCCCCCATTTTTCATGGCAGAATGCTTCTGAATGCTTAGAACAGATGAACCAGCTGATCCTGGATGATCAGTTCCATTCCCTTCTTTTTACAACTACCGGTATGTCCCTTGCCTGGAAGGTACTTACCGAAAACAGTACCATTGCAAGCTCATACCTGCAATCATCCTGTTTTTAGTTTACTCTGTTTTTATACTTCGCTCAGATACTTCTCTCCCGAAATAAAGTTCAAACAACCGTTCTCCCTCTTTTTTCAGGTCTTCTTCCATTTTTACATACCGTTTTAAAAATTCTTCTCCCTTAGGGGTCAGTTTGGAAGACCCCCCGTCACTGCCTCCGGACCGTGAAAACAAAAGCGGGAAGCCTAACTGTTTTTCTGCTTCTCTTAAGATCTTCCAGCCTTTTGTGTATGACATATGCATCTGCTTACAGGCTGTCTGCATGGAACCTGTATGGGAAGTAAGCTGTAAGAAATGGGCTGTCTGGGCATTAAAAAATATATCATCCCGTTCTAAGCCAAGCTGGATCCTTGGATGGACCTGGATCTGCTGTTTCCGGATAAAATCAACGCTGCTGTCTCCCTCTGTTTCTATAGCCTGAATGATCCCCTTGTCCTCAACGGGAATATTTTCTTCTTGAAAGGTTTCTGCTGCCTGACGAAGGGCTCCTCTTAAACCATCACTTCCCTGATAAGATACAATAGAGGGAAGTACAGAAGAAGAAATAAGAACCGGATGACCTCTGTGGCCGTCAAACATGGGACGGACCACATCTGCATCTGACTGCATCAGACGTTGCACAGTTTCCCGTAAGAAAACCGGGAACTTCGCCGGGAGCACAAACACGCGGTCGCAAAGATCTTCTATATAGTTAAGCCCCATACAGATACTGGAAAACATCTGGGTCACAGCATACTGCTCATTCCTAAGGCAGATCACCTGGAGATTGGAAATATGTTTTTCCAGCTCATCTGCCTTATCCCCTGTTACTACTACGATAGGGGAAACTCCCGCCCGCTTTAAGGTAATGATGATGCGGCGGATCGCCGTACTGTCGCCCACCGGAAGCAAGGGTTTAAAAACAGAATTTTTACTTTTATGTCCTGCTGCCACAATAACTGCTCCTGTGCGAAGCTTTTTTCCAGTTTCTAACTCCATGTTTCCCATTTCCTTTCTTATGTCTGTTCTATCGTTCTCCCTTTAAAAGCAGGATCGCTGACGGATCTGCCCGGAGATATTCCGGTACTACTCCCGCTGCATCATGAGTATGGATGGTCTTTTCCTTTTTCCACCAAAGACCATTGCTAAGAGTAATATACCACTCAAATGGCATTTCGGAAATACTTGGATCTACAACAGGGATAAGATTTTCCTCTCCAGCCTCTTTTTTGGCCTTTGCCTCTTCTCCTGCCAAAGGCTCAAAATCATGGGCACGGATACCGATGGCAGTTATATCATCTCCAACGGTCCGGTCTGTAACAAATTCCAGATTGTCCCAGTCAAGAGCGCGGACACGGTATTCGCCGATCCGTTCGATCTTTGAAATATTCTTACATCCGGTCAGTCTTGCTGCCTTACAGGTAACAGGATCCTGGAAGATCTTTCTGGAATTTCCAGCGATCAGCACATGTCCCTTGTCTAACAGCATAATATTTTTGCAAAGCTGGAAGGCCTCGTCTCTGTCATGGGTTACCATAACAGAAACACCGTCATAGTCAGCTAATACTTTAGAAAGTTCCAGACGCAGACCCTCTCTTAAGTATGTATCCATAGCAGAAAAAGGCTCATCTAAAAGCAGTGCTTCCGGCTCATAAGCTAAAATACGGGCTAACGCAACTCTCTGCTGCTGACCGCCGGAAAGCTGTCCCGGATAACGTTTTTCAAGACCGGTCAGGCGGAAACGTTCGATCATTTCTCCTACTTTTGCCTTTTTCTTTTCCATTCCTTTAAGACCGGCTGCAATATTTTCCTCAACAGACATGTTTGGGAAAAGGGCATAATTCTGGAACAGATAGCCTACACGGCGCATCTGTGGTTTTTCATTGATCTTTAAAGCCGAGTCATAGAGAACTCTTCCCCCGGCAGCTTCCCCTTTTGCATATTGTAAGGCAATACGGCCGCTGTCCGGGGTAACGATACCTGCAATGGATTTAAGAGTCATACTCTTTCCACAGCCGGAAGGACCTAAAATACCCAGACACCCTTTTCCTGCGCTGAATGAGATGTCCAGGTCAAATTCTTTTAATTTTTTCTTTATTTCAACTCCAAGCTGGAGAGAATGTTCTGTTTGAATAGCCATTCTTTTTACCTCCGAGAGAACATTAAAACTTCCGTGAGCGGATCAATGCGCCCCAGTTCATAAGAACAACGGAAATAAATGCAATGACAACAATGATAGCTACATAAGAATACGCTGCGTCCATATTTCCTGCAGCTACTTCTGAATAGACCGCCATAGGAAGTGTTCTTGTCTTTCCCGCAATGTTTCCTGCGATCATGGCAGTGGCGCCAAACTCACCTAAACCTCTGGCGAAAGCAAGAACGCCGCCGCTTAAGATACCCGGTGTTGCATTTGCAAACAGCACCTTCCAGAATACAGCCCATTCGCTCATTCCCAGTGTTCTGGCTGCTGCAACCAGGTTCTGGTCAACCTGCTCAAAAGCACCTCTGGCAGAACGGTACATTAACGGAAATGACATGGTAACGGCTGCTAAAACAGTTGCGATCCAGGAAAAGGCGATCTTTACACTGAAATATTCAATAAAAAACTGTCCAATAGGACGTTTTACACCGAAAAGATATAACAGAAAGAAGCCTGCTACTGTAGGCGGCAGGACTAAAGGCAGTGTCAGGATACCATCACAGATAACCTTTAATGTTTCATTTTTCAGGCTTACCACTGCCCAGGCTGCAAACAGCCCGATAAAAAATGTGATGAAAATAGACAGACTGGCTGTCTTCATGGAAATCAAAATTGGGGACCAGTCCATTTAGAACCTCTTTTCTTATGAGATTTATATGGGAAATTGATTAAAACCGGGATACTGTAACTTACTTTACAACATCCCGGTTTTATAGTTACTGACTACTGCGCACTGGAAAATCCATACTCTTCAAATACTGTTATTGCCTTATCAGTCTGTAAGAAAGCAACAAATTCCTTTGCAACTTCCTCATGAGCAGTACCCTTAACAACAGCTACAGGATAGATAACCTTCTTTGCAAGGCTTCCTTCTGGAGCTTCTGCAACAACTTCTACCTGATCAGCCATGCTTGCTGCATCAGTAGCGTATACGATACCAGCGTCAGCACTTGCTGCTGCTACCTGGTTTAATACCTCAGTTACGTTGGTTCCGAAACTTACCTTATCCTGGATCTTATCCCAGATACCCAGGTTAGTTAAAGCCTCCTGTGCATACTGTCCAGCTGGAACACTTGCAGGATCGCCTAATGCAATGCTGTCTGCATTTTCGATGTCCTCAAACTTCTCCAGCTTCTTCTCATTTCCAGTTGGAACGATCAGAACGATCTTGTTCTCTAACAGATCAGTAATGGTATCGGAAGCGATCATGCCTTCCTCATCCAGAGCTGTCATCTGCTTCTTAGCTGCGGACATGAATACGTCTGCTTCCAGACCTTCCTTGATCTGTGTCTGCAGTTTGCCTGAGCTGTCATAGGTTCCCTTTACAGTTACGCCTGGGTTTGCTTCTTCGAACATTGGGATCAGCTTATCTTCGTAAGCGTTCTTTAAGCTTGCTGCTGCTGCAACTAAGATCTCAGTCTTTTCGCCGGAAGCTGCTGTAGTTTCTTCTGCAGTTGTCTCCTCTGCTTTTGTTTCTTCTGCGGTTGTTGCTGCTTCAGTAGCTGCTGCTGTGGTTTCCTTTGCGCTGCCGGAGCATCCAGCTAACATTCCTGCTGCCATCATAGCTGCCATTACAAGGCAAATCTGTTTCTTCATAATCTCATTTCTCCTTTAAATAAAAATTGATTTATTTATAGCAGTATCGTTATACTCGTTTGACTATCGCGATCATAAGGAGAACACCGCCTGCACGGTATTCTTCCTCCCGCTGCAGGCGGTACAAAGATACTGTCTATATGCGATTTTTAAAACTTTCCGTTTTCCTTTTCTTAATCTCTTCTGGCACACTCAGAAGCACTGCCGCGAAGGATCTTTAAGCCGTGATCCAAACTGTCTAAAATAAATCCCAAGCTTTCTTTTACTGCCTTTGGGCTTCCCGGCAGGTTTACGATCAGTGTTTTCTTTCGGATCACACTGACACCTCTGCTTAACATGGCTCTGTCTGTCACTGCCATGGATTTATAACGAATGGCTTCTGCAATTCCGGGAGCATTCCGGTCTGCCACTGCCATGGTTGCTTCCGGAGTCTGGTCTCTCATGGAAAAACCGGTTCCGCCGCTTGTAAGCACCAGATCCAGCTGTCTGCCGTCTGCCAGACGCATTAACTGTGTCTTTAACATAGCCGGTTCATCCGGAAGGATCAGCGTCTCTACTACTTCATATCCCGCCTGCTCCAGCATTTCCTTTGCTGCAGGACCGCTTTCGTCTACTCTTTCTCCTTTGGCACCTTTATCACTTAAAGTGATAACAGCTGCCTGAAAAGGCCGGTTCTCATCTGGATAACAGGTAATAACAGTATCTCCCGGATGAATGGTTCCTTCCTGTAAGACCTCTGCAAACACGCCCTCTCTTGGCATGATGCATTCGCCCATTCTTTTATAAATCGCGCAATGGCTGTGACATTCTTTGCCGATCTGGGTCATGCGTAAAACCACATCCCCGATATAGATCATCATTCCTACCGGCAGAGAACGGAAATCAATCCCTTCTACCACCAGATTTTCTCCAAAAGCACCATCTTCTACCTGAGCGCCACGCTCATTAAATTCTTTTACTTTATCATAAGACAAAAGACTTACCTGACGATGCCATTTACCAGCGTGTGCATCTCCCTCGATACCAAAATCTTTCAGGAAATGTCCTTCCGGAACAGAATGTTTTTCAACACCTTTTTTTTCACTGGTACAGACCGCTTTTACAACACCTTCCGGTCCTCTTTTTCCAGTTATTTCCATTTTATCTTATCCTCCAATTGAAATCATGTTATGTGCCTCGGTGATCTCACCTGGCTTTTCAAAGCAATGTGCCGCTGGCTTTTCGTAGATCGCCTTTGCAAGTGCTTCCCGCAGCTTTTCCTGCAGCTTTTCATCCCTTACATCTCTGCCTTCTGGCCAGATATAATGGGTATCCTTATCCGGTCTTTCCTGCCCTTCTCTTAAAATACTTCTAAGATCTGTTCCCTCATCATAGCAGAGACAGGATTTTACATGTCCCTGGGATGTCAGACGGATGCGGTTACAGGTAGAACAGAATTTTCCGTGAATAGCACTGATCAGACCAATGCTTCCTTTAAATCCGGGAACTTTATAATAAACCGCAGGTCCAAATCCATGAACTCTTGTGTCTTCTTCCAGATCCGGATAGACCTTTTTCATATTTTCAAGCAGCCAGTTGTGATCAATGGTCTTAAACTGCTTTCCATAGCCGATGGGCATCATTTCTATAAAACGCACATCCACCGGATAATGCTTTGCAAGTTCTGCCATCTGCTGCCAGTTTTCCTGAGGGGAAAGTTCTGTAGCTTTTCCATTCTCCTGTAACTGTCTGAAATCAATGGAAACTGCATTGATCTTAACAGGGATTGGTAAGCTTTCTGCTTTTTCAATGAACCTCATAACATCGGCTAACTTATCCCGGCCCGTTATCTTCTCATAAAGTACCGGGTCTACGGTATCCAGGCTTACATTAATAGCATCCAGTCCTGCATCTAATAGCTGATCCAGATACTGATCTAACTGGACTCCGTTGGTAGTCAGGGTGACTTTTTCAATGCCTGGGATATTTTTAAGCATCTTTACTAACTGAGGGCAGCTTTTCCTTGCCAGTGGCTCTCCACCGGTAACTTTGATCTTTTTGATCCCTAATGATGCTGCCGCAATGGCAATGGCTTCAAATTCTTCCAGAGATAACACATCCCAGCGTGGCATGCAGTCAATGCCCTCCGGCATGCAGTATTTACACCGCAGGTTGCACCGGTCTGTAATGGAAAACCGCATGTAGTCGATCTCTCTTCCCATTCTGTCCTTCATCAGATGCCCTGCTTTCTGGGATTGACAAACTCGCCGCTTTTTCCACCGGATTTATGTTCCAGGTAAATATTTCCCATTTCCATGGACTTGTCCACTGCCTTACACATATCGTAAATGGTAAGAAGGGCAATATTTACACCGGTCAGTGCTTCCATTTCCACACCTGTCTTTCCGGTAGTACGGGCGGTACAGGCTGCTTCGATCTCGTTTGTTTCTTCTTTTATGGTAAAATCCACCGTCAGCTTGGTAAGATTTAACAAATGGCACAGCGGGATCAGTTCAGATGTCTTCTTAGCACCCATGATACCGGCTACTCTGGCAACTCCCAGTACATCTCCCTTTGCCATAGTCCCTTCTTTTACTTTCTTTAAGCACTCAGGGCTCATATAAATGCTTCCTCTGGCAGTAGCTTCCCGCTTTGTCTCTGCTTTTTCACTTACGTCCACCATAAGGGCATTGCCATTTTCATCAAAATGTGTAAATTCCATTTCTATTACACTCCCTTTCCAAAACCACAGTTAGGGAAGCTACAGACTGGACAGTTCAGACATAAGCCGCCCTGGCCCAAAGCAGCCAGTTCTTCTGCTGTTACCTGATCGTCTGCCATAACTCTTGGAAGGACCAGATCAAAAATAGTCCTCTTTGCATACATAACGCAGCCAGGAAGTCCCATAATAGCTACAGTTCTTGGAAGTTCTCCCTCTGTTACCTGATAATAAGCTAACATGAACATAGCTCCCGGAAGTACCGGTGCGCCGTAAGATACAATATCAGCCCCGGTATTTTTGATGGCAAGAGGGGTCTTATCATCCGGGTCCACACTCATGCCGCCGGTACAGACTACGATATCTGCGCCTTTTTTGATCATATCAAGGATAGATGCTGTTACCTTTGTATCATCATCGTTCCAGGTCACATGGTCGATGATCTCTGTATCAAATTCTGCCATTTTCCCTTCAATGACAGGTGTAAAGGTATCTTTGATCCTTCCATAGAAAACTTCGTTTCCAGTGGTAACGATACCTACTTTTTTATGTTTAAATGGAAGCAGGTCTAAGATCGGCTTATTTCCTGTTGCTGCCATAGCTGCTTCTTTTGCCTTTGTCATCTTTTCTTCTTCAATGACAAGTGGGATGATACGGGTTCCCGCTAATTTATCGCCTTTTTTAACGGCAAAATTTCCGTGGCGGGTGGCGATCATCATCTGACCGAAGCCATTGACTGCCTTTAAACCATTGTTATTGATTTTTAATAAACCATCGCAGGCTGCAGACAGCTCGATCTTTCCTTCTTTTGCCTGGGAACGCTCCATGTATTCCCCTTTGCACATGGCACAAAGGACTTCTGCCGCGTCATTTTCATGAAGCATGCCCTCTTCTTTTTCCCATACATAAAGCTGGTCTTTTCCCACGCTTAAAAGCACCGGGATATCTTCTTTTGTAACAATGTGGCCTTTTCTAAAAACTGCATCCTTGGTCACACCTTTGATGATCTGGGTAATATCATGGCAGAGGACCGCTCCCTCTGCGTCTACTGTTTTAATTAATTTCATATTTTTATGTAACCTCCCGTTATTATTTTCTATAAATAACGTACTATTAGAATAACACTCACATAACTTTTTGTAAACCTTTTACCAAAAACTTTTTGCCTATCTTTTTGCCCATTTAAAAAGAGCCCTGCAGCATACATAGCCTGCAAGGCTCTTTTCATCCCCGATACATTTTCTTTTTACTGCTCTTCTTTTTTCTCTTCTCCAAGAAGCCGCTCAAATACCATATCGTATCCGTCACTTCCATAATTCAGAGAACGGTTCACACGGCTGATGGTAGCTGTAGATGCTCCTGTCTTTTCCGCGATCTCAAGATAGGTCTTTCCTTCCCTGAGCATTTTTGCCACTTCGTATCGCTGTGACAGTGACAGCAGCTCATTGATGGTGCATACGTCCTCAAAGAACTTGTAGCACTCTTCCGGATCTTTCAGCGTGAGGATCGCGTCAAATAAATGATCTACGGCTTCTGTTTTGATCTTCTTATTCATGATTTTTGCTCCTTATATACGTTACCGCCCCCGGACGGTCGTTTTAAAAATAATACAATTTTTTACGTCTGTATAATTTTAACATATTAAAGTCTGAAAGTCCATATCTAAAGTCTATATCTTTTCATGACCTTTTCTTAAAATCCATATATTCCCCCGGAAAAATGTGTGGTATACTAGGAAAGAACATCCTGATGTGCTTTCTGAACCCCAAAAAAGCACACTCAAACTGTAAGGAGAAAACTTTAAGTAACTGAATAAGTTGTCAAATGTGATAATATGTGTTTAAATATACTCATAGAGGTATACTATGAATACATCAAATATCACAAATTACAAGCCAAAAGATTTTGCTGAATTGCTAGGTGTTTCTGTCAAAACGTTACAGCGTTGGGATAGAGAAGGAACTCTAAAAGCAAATCGTACTCCAACTGATAGGCGTTATTACACTTACGGCCAATATCTTCAATTCAAAGGCATAAATACAGAAGATGATACGCGTCAAGTTGTCATTTATGCCAGAGTCTCTACAAGAAATCAAAAAAATGATTTACAAAACCAAGTCACATTTCTACGACAGTTTTGTAATGCTAAAGGTATTATCGTAGACCAATGCATTGAAGATTATGGGAGCGGTCTTAATTACAATCGCAAGAAATGGAACGAATTATTAGATGAAGTAATGGAACAGAAAATCAAAACCATTATCATAACTCATAAGGATAGATTTATCCGATTTGGCTATGACTGGTTTGAAAAATTCTGTATGAAGTTCAATACAACCATAGTGGTAGTAAACAATGAAGAACTATCGCCTCAAGAAGAACTCGTGCAGGATATTGTTTCAATACTCCGTGTATTCTCTTGTAGGTTATATGGACTTCGTAAATATAAAAAACAAATAGCAAGGGATGAGGAAATTGCTAAAGAGCTTCAAGACGGAAATAAATCCAACAGAAGAGCAGAAAATCAAGATACGCAAGACGATAGGAACTTGTAGGTACATCTATAACTTCTATCTTACTCATAATAAAGAACTTTATGATAATGGCAAAAAGTTTATGAGTGGTAAATCGTTTAGTGTCTGGCTTAACAACGAGTATCTTCCAAACCATCCAGAATATTCTTGGGTTAAGGAAGTAAGTTCAAAATCTGTAAAGCATTCAATCGAATGCGGGTGTACTGCTTTTACAAGATTTTTCAAACATCAGAGTGCTTTCCCTAATTACAAAAAGAAAGGTAAATCTGATGTGAAGATGTACTTCGTTAAGAATAATCCAAAGGACTGTTTTTGCGAAAGGCATCGTATCAACATTCCAACTTTAAGTTGGGTACGTATCAAAGAAAAAGGATACATTCCAACAACCAAAGATGGATATATAATCAAAAGTGGTTCAGTTTCAATCAAAGCTGACAAATTTTATGTTTCCGTTCTTGTGGAAATTCCTGATGCCCAGATTGCTAATAACTCTAACGAGGGAATTGGTATTGACCTTGGTTTAAAGGATTTCGCTATTGTTTCCAATGGTAAAACGTATAAGAACATTAACAAATCTGCAAGATTAAAGAAACTTGAAAAGCAACTTATTCGAGAACAAAGGCGTCTCTCTCGAAAGTATGAAAACTTAAAGAAAGGAGAAGTCACTCAAAGAGCAAATATACAGAAACAAAAGCTCAAGGTACAAAAACTTCATCATAAGATAGATAATGTCCGTACAGATTACATTAACAAGACAATCGCTGAGATAGTAAAAACCAAACCATCTTATATAACGATTGAGGACTTAAATGTAAAAGGAATGATGAAGAACCGATATCTTTCAAAATCCGTTGCATCACAGAAGTTTTATGAGTTTAGAGCTAAACTTCCATCTAAATGTAATGAAAACGGTATTAAGTTAAGAGTAGTAGCCAGATGGTATCCATCTTCAAAAATGTTGCACCGCTGTGGTCGCATCAAGAGAGATTTAAAACTTTCGGATAGAATTTACAGATGCGAATGCGGTTATGTTGAAGACAGGGACTTTAATGCTGCACTTAATTTGAGAGATGCTATAACTTACGAAGTTGCATAGTCAAACGCAAACGTAAGTACGTACCGAAGGCTTATTCGGGAATTAACGACTGTGGAGTGTACAAGAACCTGCAAGTAGATATGATTTCGGTCAATCAAAAGCATACACGATGAAGCAGTAAGTAGAGTTCGTGAGAACCTATATTATCTCGATGTGCGTATATTTACACACATTTTGAGTGGCAGGATAAGATTATTCAGTGAATACCGTATTGAACATGACTCTATGGGCGAAGTACAGGTTCCGGCTGACCGTTACTGGGGGGCCCAGACCCAGAGAAGTTTCCAGAACTTCCCTATTGGAACCGAAAAGATCCCCATGGAAGTAATCCGTGCTTTTGCCATTTTAAAAAAGGCAGCAGCTATTGCAAATAACCGCCTTGGAAAACTGGATGATAAGCGCCTTGCTCTTATTTCACAGGCCTGCGATGAAATACTGGCAGGTAAGCTGGATGACAACTTTCCACTGGCTGTATGGCAGACAGGAAGCGGCACCCAGTCCAATATGAATGTAAACGAAGTCATTGCAGGACGTGGAAATGCCATTGCAGGTGAAAAACTCCTTCACCCAAATGACCATTCCAACATGTCCCAGAGTTCCAACGATACTTTCCCGACTGCCATGCACATTGCAGCCGTTATGGAGATCGAGGACAAGCTGTTCCCGGCGATTGACCGTTTAACCGATACTTTTACAAGACTGATGGCTGAAAATGAAGGCATTGTAAAAACAGGACGTACCCATCTGCAGGATGCTACTCCGATCTCCTTCTCCCAGGAGATCAGCGGCTGGAGAGAAATGCTCATCAAATCCAAGGCAATGCTTACTTTAAGTTTAAAAGGACTTCACGAACTGGCACTTGGCGGCACTGCTGTAGGTACCGGTTTAAATGCTCCTAAGGGCTTTGATACAGAGGTTGCAAAGGCAGTTGCTGAACTGACCGGCAAAGACTTTGTTACAGCACCTAACAAATTCCACTCTCTTACCAGCAAGGATGAACTGGTCTTCGCTCACGGCGCCTTAAAGGGATTGGCTGCCGATATGATGAAGATGGCTAATGACATCCGCTGGCTTTCCAGCGGTCCACGTTGTGGCCTTGGAGAAATCTTCATCCCTGAAAATGAACCTGGCAGTTCTATTATGCCCGGAAAAGTAAATCCAACTCAGTGTGAGTCTGTTACCATGGTAGCCGTCCAGATCATTGCCAATGACACCGCTGTAGGTATGGCAGCTTCCCAGGGGAATTTTGAGTTAAATGTGTTCATGCCGGTATGCATTTACAATTTCCTGCAGTCTGTACGTCTGCTTACTGACTCATTAAATTCCTTCAATGACCGCTGTGTCAGCGGCATCCATGCCAACCGTGAGAAGATGGATGAAAACCTCCACCGCTCCCTGATGCTTGTTACCTGCTTAAATCCATATATCGGATATGAAAATGCAGCGAAAACAGCAAAGAAGGCTTATAAGGAGAACATCTCCCTGAAAGAAGCCTGCGTAGAGCTGGGATTTTTGACCGCTGAGAAATTTGATGAGATCTTCCATCCGGAGCAGATGGTATAAGCGATGCTTTGCAGTTTATAACTATTGTTAATATACGCCCACCTGTTGGGCGTATGAGTATAAATAATTATCATAAGGAGACAACACACTATGGATATCAATCAGGCTTCCCTTCAGATGCACTATGACCTTCACGGAAAGATCGAGGTAATTTCCCGTAAAAAGATCGAGACCAGAGAGGATCTTTCCCTTGCTTATACACCAGGCGTTGCAGAGCCATGCCGCGTGATCGCAAAGGATTATGAGCAGTCCTTTAAGCTGACCCGCCGTTCCAACCTGGTAGCTGTTATCACAGACGGAACTGCAGTTTTAGGTCTTGGAGATATTGGTCCTGCTGCCGGTATGCCGGTTATGGAAGGAAAATGCGCCCTGTTTAAAGAATTTGCTGACGTAGACGCATTCCCACTGTGCATCGACTCCAAAGACACCGATACCATCGTTCAGACCATTTATCTGATCTCCAAGAGCTTTGGCGGTATTAACTTAGAGGATATTGCAGCTCCAAGATGCTTTGAGATCGAGCGCCGCTTAAAAGAAATGTGCGACATTCCGGTATTCCATGATGACCAGCACGGAACTGCTATCGTAGTTGCTGCTGCATTATTAAACGCAGTAAAAGTAACAAAGAAAGAAATGGGCAAATTAAAGATCGTCATCAACGGTGCTGGAGCTGCTGGTATCGCAATCGGCAAACACCTGATCAACATGGGCTTTGGCAATGTGATCATGTGTGATATCAACGGTATCATCTGCGAGGGCGACGAAGGCTTAAATCCAGGCCAGGAAGAGATCTCCCACATCAGCAACTTAAATCATGAGCACGGCAAGCTGGCTGATGCTTTAAAGGGTGCTGACGCATTTATCGGTGTATCCCGTCCAAACCTGGTTACAAAAGAAATGGTTTCTACCATGAACAACGGTATCGTATTTGCCATGGCAAACCCGACTCCTGAGATCATGCCAGATGAAGCATTAGCTGGCGGCGCTGCTGTTGTAGGTACCGGTCGTTCCGACTTCCCGAACCAGATCAACAACGTCCTG
>ERZ791720.583-NODE-583-length-18594-cov-2.68574_pt1 | contig 18594 bp, 18 predicted proteins | sample MGYA00510048_ERZ791720 | MGnify/ENA primary metagenome ERZ791720 (study PRJEB30046, sample SAMN00715142) | human gut metagenome | study: EMG produced TPA metagenomics assembly of the A metagenome-wide association study of gut microbiota in type 2... | reverse complement strand
TTCGCTCTTGTAGAACTTAACTTCTGCAGGAGCAGCGGAAATATTGATTGCTGCCAGCTGTGTATCAATATCTGCACCCAGAGCATTTGCTACTGCCTTCTTTACTGCTGTAAGTGAATATGTAGCACCACTCTTGATATCTACATCCACATCACTGATCGTATCCTTGGTTGCACCCTTAAAGATATCAAATTTTTTCTTTGCTCTCTTCCAGAATGAATCATTTCCATCTGTGTCTGTATCATTATCTTCTACAGATACAACTTCGCCTCTGGAATTTACAGTTACTTTTACTTTTGCAGTATACTCAAAGTCTTCTACTTCTGCGCTGGCTTCAATTTCCACATCTGGTCCATAATCTTTGCCAACATCTGTTGCTTCTACATCCGGATATCCATTAGCCTTGATCTCCAGTTTGTAATTGTCCTCTGCTCCCTCTGCAAATACTGCTGAAGGTTTTCCATGAGTACCTGCCTTTACATCAAAATTGATAGATCCATCTTCATTGATAAGCTCTGTTCCCTTGACTCCTGCTACTGTATTTCCATCCACAATAACAGTGGAAACAGCATTACGGTAAGCATCTAATTCATCTTCGTCTATTACGATCTTATTTCCTTTGATCGTAACGCTCTCAATGGAACTGGATAATACAAAATCTTTCTCAAAGGATGCATACTTACCGCTTTGGTCGCTTACATTTAAAGTATAGCTTCCTGCTGCTATGCCGTCTGTCCAGGTGATCGTATCATTATCTACCTTAAATTCAGAGACCTCTTCACCATTAGCATCTGTTACAACATATTCCGGAACATAACCCTCAGGAAGAGTTTCCAGTCCATTGATCTTTGCTTCCTTGCTGCTTGCCTTAACCTCCGGCACTTCAATAACCGGTTCAAATTTTACCGGTACATATACCTTTTCTTCAAATGAAATCTCTATCATACCTTCGTTGGTATAATAAGTAGCACCCGTAAGATGCTTGCCCATCATGGACTTATAATGATCCGGTGCTAACGGGCAGCCGTGAACGGTTTCTGTAAATCCACTTGCCCAGGCAATATTTGTCTTGCGCCAGATATTTTCCAGATGACGCATACCATAGTCACTGCCTTCTTCTGTATGCAGTACTACTCCATATACGGTTGTACTATCCTCAGATAAAGAATCCGGAAGTCCTGACATAGATAACTGATAATCACCATATGAGCTGTCTGTTAATAAGCGGGCAGTTACATTATCCGCATCTTCTTTTGCACCCTTTACTTCGCTGAAAGTCAGTTCACCATCGGAAACTGTCAGTTCTTTATAATAGGAAGGAGTTTCACTTAATTCATAATAAGCAAAGTTTTCATTCTCAAATAAAGCATCTTTTCCTGTATAAGTTGTAGTATTGGTCTGTCCACGATTTGTTACAGTGATCGTTACAGAGTCCTCATCTGTTACTTTCTTAAGACCTGCAAGTTCTGCAGCATCTGATACTTTTACAGGGAATGTAATACCGCTTATATCACTTCCACGTTCTAGGTTTAGCATGAGTTGCAGAAGAAACGGCATCTACATCTTCATCATTTCCATTTATCTCACTATCATAAAAGTCTGCATAAGGAATGTTCATCAGTACATATACAGTGCTGAACTTAACGGTAAACGGAACAGAGATAGACGCATATTTTCCACTTGGATCTGTAAATACCAGCTTATAAGTTCCTGCTGCCAGATCTTCTGTCCAACTGATCTTTTTATTAACTGTATCTACTGTAATTCCTTCTACTTCCTGATCATCAGCATCCGTTACTGTAATCTGTGCATTTGCAAACGGCTCTGTTCCTGCATATGTGGTTTCTGTTGCATTCACTTCCGGAGCAGTTACTGTAATATCGTAATTCTGTTTAATCGGTACATATTTCTCATTCTGAAGAGTGATCTCAATAATTCCCTGATCGGTATATACAGTAAGACCGGTTAAGCTGCGTCCCATCATATCTGCATAAGGCTCATAAGAAAGTTCTGCCCCTTTAACAGTTGTCTGGAAACCATCACCGCTTCCTGTTGCCCAAGCGATCTCAAAATTATTTTTCTTATGATGGAAAATATTCTCCTGATAACGCAGGCCATAATCTTTACTTATACCATTTAAAGAAGTATGGAGAACAGCACCATATACAACTGTATTGGTATCTCTTAAAATGCAGTCATCTGGCAGATCACTGAAACGCATTTCGTAATCTCCATGCATATTGTGATTACCTTCTAACAGTGTCATGCTTACATTTGCATCAGAAGTATATTCTTTTACTTCTTTTTCATTTACATTCTTTCCAAAGGAAACATTACCATTTTCAACTGTTGCTTCTTTATAATAAGATGGCTCCTGGTCCAGTACATAATATGCATGATCTGCATTTCCATACAAGTCATCTTCGTTGTTAGCCTTTGTAAAGGACTCAAGTGCTTTCTCATTGATCTTTACAGGATAGGTAACGCCGCTTATAACGCTTCCATCCAGTTCTGTATGGTAGGTTCCTGCTGTCATACTCTTATTTAAAGGCTTTTTCTTTGTTGCAGAAGATACTGCATCTGCCTCAATAGTATTGTTCTCTGACTCATTTGCATAGAACTCAGCATATGGAATGTTCATCAGTACATACTGATAACGGATCGGCGCTGTTACCGTTCCGTCAACCTGTGGATAACCTGTTGCTGTAATGGAAATGTTGGTATTTTTTTCACTTTCAAAGATATATTTACCATTTGCTTTTGCAGACAGATCAATGGTACCGTCATCTTTGATGATCTTAACAGCTCCTCTTCCGGTCGCTGCATAGGTAGTATCTCCTACCTTCACGGCTGTAATCGATTTTACATATGCTTTAACCTGATTTTCACTTACATTTTCTGTTGCAGCCAGCTGATAGCTTCCATCTTCATTTGCCTGAACCTGAACCGGAACATTGCTTGTGCTTAAAACAAAAGAAACTTCTACAGATGCATATTTTCCGGACTGATCTTCAATCTTCAAAGTATACTTTCCTGCAACCGGGCTGCCGGTCCATGTCATCTTTCCATTTACTACTGTAAACATGACACTGTCATCATTGTCCTGTCCGGAAACAGTATATCTTGCGTCATAGTCCACAGGAAGGGCATCCAGTCCATTTACAGCTACATCAATATCATCTGTTTTTGCGCCTTCTGCTACAGAGATTTCCTGTTCAAATTTTACAGGTACATACACAGCATCTGTAAATGTGATCTCCATTGTTCCTTCACTGGTATAATATGTAACACCTGTAATGTTCTGTCCCATCATAGACTCATAGTGATATGGTGACAGTTCATTGCCATGAGTTGTCTCTGTAAAACCGCTTGCCCAGGCAATATTGGTCTTACGCCAGATATTTTCCAGATGACGCATACCATAATCAGTACCTTCTTTTGTATGGATCACTACGCCATATACAGTTGTGCTGTCATTAGACAGAGACTCCGGAAGTCCGGTCATATACAGCTGATAATCGCCATAAGAGCTGCTGGCTGATACAGTTGCACTTACACCGCTTACATTTTTAGCCGTACCCTTTACTTCGCTGAATGTCAGTACAGCACCGGAAACTGTCAGTTCTTTGTAATAGGAAGGAACCTCATTTAATTCATAGTAAGCAAAATCCTCGTTTTCAAATAAAGCATCTTTTCCTTTGTAAGTTGTAGTGTTTGTCTGTCCACGGTTTGTAACAGTAATATCTACAGAGTCTTCATCCGTTACTTTCTTAAAACTTGAAAGATCGGTTCCTTTCTTTACTCTTACAGGGAATGTAACGCCGCGAATCTCGCTTCCTTCTGGGTCTTCATGATAGGAACCACCAACCAGGCTTCCTGTTCTTGTTTTATTTAAAGTTGCAGAAGAAACGGCATCTACATCCTCATCGTTTCCTTTTACTTCACTGTCATAAAAGTCTGCATAAGGAATGTTCATCAACAGATACTGATATTCTTCTGTTACATCTGGAGTATCCATCTGGAGTATCCGGGGTTGATGGGGTGTCTGGAGTAGATGGGGTATCCGGAGTGGACGGTGTAGCAGGCGTAGTAGAACCGGAGTCACTGTCGGAACCTGAACTGGAGCCGGAACCTGATCCGGAACTCTTGGAAGTAACCGTGGTTGTACTGTTTGCTTTCGTGCGGTATCCGCCAGACTGACGGTACTGTGCAACGCCGTCTTCATTTACCCACTGACCATCTGCATTTACTTTGTAGCCGTCTGGTGTAGTAGTGTTGGCTGCCATTTTTGCTCCTTTTCCAGCTTCTGTACGGGCAAAATAATAGCAATAGCCGTCGATCCAATTCCATCCTGTGACAGCGCTTCCTTCTTCATGAGTATCTGTGGTATTATCGAAGAAATACCAGTCTCCCTGTGGTGACTGATACCAGCCTACCTTCATCTGGCCTTCGATCCCCTCATTTGCCGGAGTAAAATAATAATCCAGACCATTGATATTCTTCCAGCCTGTTACCAGACTTCCGTCTTCCATATTCAGATAATACCAGCCTGATGCTGTGTGGATCCAGCCTGTATATGGCTGACGGTCACGATTTAAAAACTTCCATCCGGAACTGGTCTGTTCCCAGCTTCCTTCTGTTAAAGCTGCAGCCTGTACAGACAGTCCTGACTGAGCTGCTACGATGGTAGACAGCAGAAATACGGCTGCTTTTTTCGTAATGTTCTTTTTCATAGGTTCCTCCATTCCCCGGCATAAAAACATGCCTGTTTTAGTTAGTTATCACTAACTTTCTTACAAAAAAATAAACTTTTTATTAATACAAGTCAATCTTTCGTCCCCGTTTCAGCCCCTCTTTATTGTTATTTTTTTCTCATTAGAAAGTTGTTGAAAAAAAAAGTCAGATTTTCCCGTTTTTAAAGACTCCAAAAGTATCTGTCCCTGCAAAGTAATGAATTGACAACCATTTTGCTCAATGTTAAGATGTGACACAGAAAGATTAGCATTTTCTAACCTTTGTTAAATCTATGATTTAGATGTAATTAACATACTGATATGAGGTGCAACCTGTGAAAAAACGAAATCTGATTCTGCTTACAACTGTCTGCCTGGCTTTATCGGCCTGCCATCCTGCTTCTGCTCCCTCTTCCGGCTCCAAAACTTCTGTTTCTGAAGCTTCCGCTTCAAAACAGGAGGAAAGCAAAGATCTGGCAGCAGACGAAAGCCTTTCCCGCGAGCTTTATGCTATGGATACCGTTATGAACCTGACTGCCTATGGGTCCAACGCCTCTGCTGCCTTAGAGGCTTCTGTCTCTGAGATCAACCGTCTGGACAGCCTGTTATCCATTTCCAGTGAAAAGGGAGAGATCTACCGGATCAATGCAGATAAAGAAGGAACTGTTTCAGAAGATGTAAATGCTCTTCTTAGTCGTTCCCTGGAACTTTCCCAGATGACAGACGGATTGTTTGACTGTACCATTGAACCGGTTATGGAAGCCTGGGGCTTTACCACCCAGAATTTCCGTATCCCTTCTGAAGAAGAACTGGAAGAACTTTTATCCCACGTGGATTATAAACAGGTAGATCTGGAAAACTCTGCTGTAACCATTCCCGAAGATGTCCGCCTGGACCTTGGAGGCATTGCCAAAGGTTTTACTTCTTCCCGTGTAATGGATATTTTCCGTAAAAATGGTGTTACCAGCGGCATTATCTCCCTTGGTGGAAACGTACAGGCTTTAGGACACAAACCGGACGGAAATATGTGGCGCGTAGGCATTCAGGATCCACATGATCTGAACTCTACCTTTGCTGTAGTGGAAGTAGCTGACCAGGCAGTGATCACCTCAGGCGGCTATCAGCGCTATTTTGAGGAAAATGGACAGACCTACCACCATATCACCATCTCCGTTACCATTATCAGCGCTGACGGAACTCTGGCAGATGCCCTTTCCACCTCTCTTTTTATCATGGGGCCGGAAGAGGCTTCCAGTTTCTGGAAAAAACACAGAGACACCTTTGATGCGATCATGATGAAAGAGGATGGTACTGTTATGGTAACCGCCGGTCTTGCAGACCACTGCAGCGTTACTACTGGCGGAAATGTTGAGGTGATACAGGAATGAAAATGAACCCATCCCATAAAAAGACTCTTATTCTGGTCATTGTCCTTTTGCTTTGTGCCGCTTTTGCCAGTTTTTGGACAGCCCGGCAAAACCAAAAGAATGATGCTGCAGTTGCCGTTATCACTTACCAGGGAAAAGATATCCGCACCGTAGATTTAAGTACGGTAAAGAAAACGGAAACCTTTACCCTTGGAGAACCTGGAGAACAGAATACCATCCAGATCTCCCCAAAAGGGATCGGTGTGATTGAAGCAGACTGCAGAGACCAGATCTGCGTCAAACAGGGGATCCACTCCCATGGCCCGGAACCCATCGTATGCCTGCCTCATAAACTGAGCATCCGTTTTATCTCTTCTAATACAGATAATTCCCTGGATGCAGTGACCGGACGGTAAAAATATCATAAAGAAACCGGAAACTTGACAGAGCATCCTGAAATGGAATTTGTACAGCTGCAGATCAACTACGCTGACTGGGAAAATCCGGCTGTTCAGTCCAGAAGATGTTATGAAGTAGCAAGAAAACACGGAAAACCAGTGATCATCATGGAACCTGTAAAAGGCGGAATGTTGGCAAATCCTCCAGAGTCTGTTGCAGATATCTTAAAGACTGCTGAACCTGACTCTTCCGTAGCATCCTGGGCTGTACGTTTTGCTGCCAACCTGGAAGGTGTGATCACTGTCCTTTCCGGTATGAGCAATGTAGAACAGATGGCTGACAACCTTTCTTATATGAAGAGTTTCACCGGCTTAACTGACGCTCAGAAAGATAATAGCCCGCATCCCTCTGATCCCATGTACTACCTGTAACTACTGCGCAAAAGTCTGTCCAATGGATATCGGTATCTCCGGCTCCTTCACTGCTATGAACTACCTGACCCTGTACAAAGATAAGGGAATGGCAGCTCATCAGGAACAGTGGCTGGTAGGCGGTCATGGACGCAAAGCTGCTGACCAGTGTATTAAGTGTGGTAAATGTGAGTCTGTATGCCCGCAGCACATTGCCATCAGAAAGAACCTGGAAGTCGTTGCAGAAAATCTGTTAGCGAAATAAAGATCTGTTTCCAACGGAGCTGTCACCTGGCGGTGACGTATTCCTAATATAACAAACAACAAACAACATAGCAAAAAGCCGTTTCCCTGGTTTTACTTTCAAACCCGGAAACGGCTTTTTAGTTTAAACTTTGATCTGAAATTCTGATCAGGATCTTTATTTAAAAATTCTCAAGAAACTCTGCTACACTCTTTACGATCTGCGTTGCCTCTTTTTTGATTTCGGGATCTGCTACATCCGGAACTGCTCCCTGGTAGGCCCGTACCATTCCCAGATCATTGACACTGTCTCCAATACAACGGATCTTTTCGATCTGCGGAAAATGTTCTTTCAGCCATTTTACAGCAACTGCCTTATCTACGCCTCTGGCTACAATATCACCATTCCACAGATTTGCATAGGCAGAAACTTCCGAAAAACGCTCTTCAATGTCTTTACAAAGATCTTTTATATGCTTCAGGTCCAGATTTCTTCTGTGGATCTGTACAATATTATCCAGACTTTCCAACTGATCGGCTGTGATCGTTCCGCCATCACAAGCTTTCTGGGTACTGGTCCCTTTTTCAGAAAGGAGGCATACTTTCCGGTCTGTAAGGGATACACCGCTTCCATCATCATTTATACTTTGCAGATAGCGCAATACTGCTAATGCCGTTTCCCTTGGGATCAGCTTTGTAAACAGAGTCTTTCCATCCCTGTCTGCGATCATGGCACCATTATTTAAGATCCAAAAATCCGGCGAAAAGCCATAAGACTCAAAAATAGGCTTTATGGTCCCTAAATTCCTTCCTGTGGCGATCACAAAGAGATTTCCGGACTTCCTGCCAGTTTAAAACCGCATTCTTATCCTCTTCACCGATCATCCGTTCCACATATAAGGTTCTGTCAAAATCACTGACTGCACATTTCATTCCCGTATTTCCTTTCCTCGACAGTAAACGCAGATCAGATCCAGGTTCTGATCCATGATAGTCAGATCTGCGTCCATTCCAGGCCGGATGCTGCCTTTGCAGTCATCTGCATGGATATAATGAGCCGGATTGAAGCTGGTCATCAACATGATATCGTAAAGCCCCACTTTTGTGTGATCTGCCATATTTTTCACCGACTGGGCATAACTCATCTCCACCTGTTTTACTGCCTGATAATCCCTTGGATCGATCCATTCTTTCTTTCCGTCATAGTGCTCTAAGCACACCTGATCCCTGTCTTTTACAAACCGGATCTTTCTTACGTAATGATCAAAACAGCTTTGGGTCTGGGCAAGACCACAGCAGTCTGTTGTCAGCACAATACGGCTGCTTCCCTTGATCCTGTAAGCCAGCTCAAAAGCTTCATGGGACACCGTCATTCCTGTCTGCTTTGCAAACTCACAGATCATATCATCAAAATACAAAGCTGCTCCTGCAGTTCCAAGTTCCCTGTGGTGAAATCCCTTCATTCCGCTGAATGTGTGGGTAAATCCCCCAAGACCATAGGCCCGCATTTTCTTGATCTCTTCAAAAGTAGCTGCACTGTGTCCCACAGCTGTCTGGATCTGGTGTTCCTGGCAAAATCTAAGAACAGCATCTGCTCCCGGCCGTTCCGGCGCTATGGTCATATGGCGGCACAGTTTTTTATTTTTAAAGGTATTATAAAGGTCCTCCATCACTGTCACATCCGGAAGCAGACAACATTCTTCTTTCTGCATTCCCTTGTATACAGGATTGATAAATGGTCCTTCCAGATGAACCCCTAAAAGCTGCGCTCCCTCAGGATCTTCTTCGCTGACCTGATCAGCAGCCCGGATACAGGTCTTGATCTCCTCAATGGGATCTGCCCCTGTGGTTCCCAGATAAGAAGTAACGCCTGCAAAAGGCAGGGTACGACACATCTCCCGAAGAGACTGGGGCGTTTTCTCAAACCAAAAAGAACCGGTAGCCCAGCCGTGAACATGGATATCAATAAATCCGGGGAAAATGATCTTGTCGGAATAATCTTTATATTCTCCCTGCCATTTTTTATAAAGCCCTTTTATCTTCCCATTTTCCAGTTCCAGGAACCCTTCAAAGATCCCGTGTTCCAGTACAATATAGTTTGAATAAAGAACCATGTCACTCCATTCTGTATCAGGTAAGATACCAGTAATCTTTGTTGGCTTCCATCAGGTCATCCAAAACTGCTCCTGCCTTGGAAGGATCGATCACAGATCGATTTAAGATCAGGGCTTTCAGGGCTTTCGTATAACTCTTTTCCCGGAATGCTTCTACTGTCAGCTGTTCATAAGCATACTGTCCTTCCATCAGTCCCTTATAATAAGGATCGATGTCACCATAAGGATAGCCCTTTGCACCATCTTTTCCAATAGTTCCCGCTACTTCTATGATCGCCCTGCTTTCAAAGTTGGGGATGATCCCTTCATTGCGCACCAGGACTACAAATTCATTGTTCAGGTCATAGGCAATGGACTCTGCCACTTCCACCATCAGATTTCCAAACACACTGTTTGTAAGCATTTCTGACGGATCCATGGTATCTCTGCCTACTGCCTTTGCGCAGGTTTCAAATACATCCTTTTCCCTGGAGTCTTTTGCTTCATCTGCACGGGTATAGTTAGGATCACTTTCTTTTACGATCTCATCCGGGAACATGTAATACTGAAGATAGGTAGTTGGAACGTACTCATCCAGATACTGCATATATTTATTTACACGGACATAGGTCTCCAGCCAGGATTTGGATCTCTGCTCTGCATTATAAGGCTTAAATTCATGATCACGCAGATAGGTCCTTAACTGGTCAAAATAATTCTTTCCGTCTGTTCCATACAGGTCTGTAAACCATCCAAAATGGTTTAAACCAAAATATTTAGCCCTTAAGATCTCCTGAGGCACTCCCAGGATCTTTGCAAAACTTTTCATCATGGAAAATGGCTGATCGCAGAGATTTAAGATCCGCTTATCATCCGGGAACATCTGGTCCAGTCCCAAGGCCACGATAGCTGCCGGATTGGTATAGTTTAAGATCCAGGTATCCTTGGAATAAGAACGTACTTTTTCCACCATCTGTTTCATGGCTCCCAAAGAGCGCATTCCATAGGCAAATCCGCCCGGACCGCAGGTCTCCTGTCCGATCAGACCGTACTTAAGAGGAATTTTCTCATCCAGGGAGCGCATTTCTGTTTTTCCTACACGCATCTGGCAGAAAATAAAATCTGTATGGCTGTAGGCTTCATCCTCATCCGTTGTAAATACAACATCACACTCCGGGTAAAAACATTTTAATACCAGGCAGTCATAGGCCTCCATCTTTCCCATACGTTCCCCGTCAATATCATAAAAGATCATTTTAGATACCGGAAAACGTTCTTTATACTGCACCAGTGTTCCCACCAATGCAGGAACGCGGGCGCTTCCTGCTCCCGCGATAGTAATAATATGTGGTTTACGCATACTTCTCCTCCTGCTTATAGGTTCTCTTTGATCAGAACTTTAATATATCTTCTTCTCCCCTTGAGATCTGTGTATCCTTCTTTAACATTTTCACAGGTGTTCCCTCTGTGAAGATAACCGGTGTTACCAGTGATTTTCCGGCAGCACGTACCTCATCCAGATCAACAACTACCAGGGTATCTCCCTTCTTTACCATCTGGCCCTGTTTTACCTTAACGTCAAAGCCTTTGCCATTTAACTGGACTGTGTCCATTCCTACATGGATCAGGCACTCTAATCCGTCTTTCTTCCCCGTCAAAAGGCGCACCGATCTCTCCGTCTGTCAGATCCACAGCAAATCCATCACCCAGCATTTTAGAAGAAAAGGCAGGATCTGCCACTTCTGTAATATTCATCAGTCTGCCTCCTGCCGGGGACACAAAATCTACTTTCTTTTTTCCAAATAATCCCATTTTTTCTCCTTCTATCCTGCCGGTCAGATCCGGCATTCCATCTTTATTCCTTTATCTTATTTCTTTATTTCTCTGTCATCATTTTTGCCTTGGCTTCCGCTTTATCTGCTAATTCCCTGGCAAGAACGCTGCAAATTCCTGTATAACTGGAAGGAGCGATCATTTTTTCCAGCTCTTCCTTTGTAAACATAGAAGATAAAACTTCATCATCTAACAACACCTGAAGGTAATTCTTTCCTTCCAGCTCTGTTTTCATTGCCTTATCATAAAGAAGCTGATGGGCTGCGTCTTTTCCTAACTTTGCAGCTACATTCATCATCACGTATTCGCTGTTGTCCAGTCCCTTGTTGATATTGGCATTTTTCAGAAGTCTTTCTTTATTAACATATAAAGTACGGGTCAGTTCCTCTGCGCGGATGATCACTTCCGTAGCCAGTTCCATTCCCTCTTCCATCAGTCCGTCAAAAAGCATATAAGAACTGCTGTCTCCCTCAAACATGCGGACTCCGGAATAAAGTCCGGTTGCAGGAAGGGAATAAAGCTTCTGGGAATTGGCAATAATGCCCTTGGCTAACTTCGGGTTGATCTTCTGAGGCATGGTAGAGCTTCCAATGGTTCCAGGTGTAAATCCTTCATGGACTTCCCCGAATTCCTCAATGCCAGTGTAATACACTTCCTCTGCCATTTTATGGAAGGTATTGCATAAAAGGCACAGGTTCATCAGGTATTCCACCTTCATCTGGGTCATATTGCGGCTTGGAACTTCCATGGAACTCATGGAAAGCAGTTCTGCCACATCATCCTGGACTTTACGTCCTGTAAGGCCGGTAGCGTTAAAGCCGCCTACAGCACCGCCCATCATAACCGTAAAGATCCTTTTTTCTGCTTCTTCCAGCCTTTCAAGGCCTGTAAGCAGTTCACTGATCCATACAGACACCTTGTATCCATAGGTAATAGGAATGGCATGTTTTCCATGGGTCCTTCCGGGCATAACTGCATCTGCATTATCCCTTGCCAGGGCTGCCAGGTTCTTTAAAATATCAGCCAGAAAACTTTTATAGATCTCTGTTACCTGTCTGGTAATGTAAAGCTGGGAGGTCTGCTGGATATTCTGGGTAGTCACACCATAATGAACGTATTTCTTTCCCTCTCCCTTGCAGGCTTTTACCAGCACTTTCACAAATGGAACAAAACCATGTCCCACCTTTGCCTTGATCTTTTCCATTTCTTCCAGATCAAGGGTCTCAAAAGGAACAGACGCGATCTCTTCTGCTGCTTCTTTCGGGATAAAACCTTCTTTGGCCTGGGAAAGGGCAAGCGCCCCTTCCACTTTCAGCCAGGTTTTATATTTGTTCTCTTCGCTTAAAAGATATTTGATGCCTCTGTCATCCAGCTTGCTTTTTGAATCATATAAAGCTCTCATTTTTTCACCTCTTATTTTTTCAGCAGGTCATCTACAGCATGGCGTACAAACTCTACATGAGGTCCAAATACTACATGGATATGCTTTTCTGACGGGAAGAAGCAAATACCTGCACAGCCGGAGTCTTTGATCTTGACCTGATCTACCTTCTTCGGATCCTTCAGATCCACTCTCAGACGTGAAATACAGTTCTCAACATTTACAATGTTCTCTTTTCCGCCAAGTCCTTCTACTACAAGAGCTGCGATGGCTGGCCAGTTCTTTTCTTTTAACAGCTGGCTTGCTGATTCTTCTACTTCAAATTCCTCTCTTCCTGGAGTCTCCAGTCCGAATTTTACAATAAACCATTTGAATACAAAATAGAATACAACAAAGTTTACAGCACCTAACAGAACCAGGTAGATCCACTGTGTATGTTCGTACAGAAGTCCGAAAATACCAAAATCAAAAATAGTTCCGCGGATATAACCGATACAGATATGGAACAGCTGGTAAGGCAGCAGGCCAATACCACACATTACACAGTAAAGTACAAACAGTGCCGGTGAAATAAACAAGAAGGAGAATTCCAGAGGCTCTGTGATATTTCCTAAAAATGCAGTCAGGCAGCAGGTAAGGATAACACCCTTTGCGATCTTTTTGTTCTTAGCATAAGCAGTGTGATACATAGCAAGTCCGATGGCCGGAACACGGAACAGAGTGGTTAACATCTGGGCACCGCCAAGGTAGCTGGTTAATGTTGGCATCAGCTGGCTCCAGTATTCGCTGTCAGGTCCTAAGTTAAACAGGATCTCATTGGTTGCATTTAAGATACCTACAAATTCCTGTCCATTGATCATATAAGTACCGCCTGCCTCTGTGAAACGTACCAGGGAAGCAAGTACATGGTGCAGACCAAATGGGATCAGTGCACGATTTAATGCATAATAAATAGCACTTCCAATGTATGGTGTTGTGAAGATGAAAGAAATGCTGATCAGGAAGCTGGTCAGTGCATTCCAGATGATCGGTACAACAAGGCCGATGGGGATCATGCAGGCAAATGTGATGATCGGGATGGATTTCTTTCCGCCGAAGAATGCAAATGCCAACGGAAGTTCCAAACGGTAAAACTTATCTGCAACCTTAGCAGCTACCAATCCGGCGATCAGACCACCCATAGCTTCGATCTTTAAAGTCTGAATTCCAAGAACTGTACCCTGTCCTACCTGTGCTGCAACAGCAGGATCAGCTAAAGTACCGGTTGCTTTTAAATATACGCTCATTACAACATTTAACGTCAGATAACCAACGGTTGCTGCAAATACAGCGATTCCTTTTTCCTTCTTTGCCATTCCCTGGGCAACACCCATAGCAAACAGAAGGGGAATATTGTTAAATACGATATTGGTGATCGTCTGCAAACTGGAAAAGATCAGCTTTACTATTTCATTTCCTAAAAATGGAAATTTTGCGATCATATAGGACTGTGTCATTGCACTGCAGATACCCATGACCATACCAATGGGTGCAAGAAGAGCGATAGGCAGCAGCAGAGAACGTCCGAAGGTCTGGATCCCATCCTTCCAACTTGATTTTGTCTTATTCATTCTGTTTTCCCTCCATACACGCACAAAACATTCTTTTGTGCATTATCTGTAATTTTTCTTTCATACAGAAGATATAACTTGTCACTTTTTATTCTCAGGCGCCTTGTGAACTATCCTCATTATGTCAGATTTACACAGACGCTTCAAGGCAAAAAATATCCAATATATTCTTGCATTTACTTACCTTTATTTTATAATGGTATTAAGATTACGTACCTGCAAAAACATGGGAATATACTCTGGGAGGAATGAAATGAGTTTAAGTTATAATGACCTGACCCTGCTGCGCTACATCCAGAAACGGCAGATGATCCCCTTAAGCAAAACAGCCCTGCATTTTCAGAAAAATGAAAGTTCTATCCGCCGTACCATTGAACAGATCAATCTTTACTCCAGTGAACCTATGGTCCGGATTGAAAAAAGTATCTGCTACAGCTGCATCAGCTATGAAGACCTGGTTTCCTTTATCCGCAACCTGGACCAAAAGGATTATCTCAGCTCCTCTGATGAACGGATCCGGGTGATGATCACTGCCATCTTTTTTCAAAATTATGTAAACTCATCCAAGCTTTATGAACAATGGGGTCTTTCCCTTACTACGAAAAAACAGGACACAGCACTGCTGCGGCAATTTTTAACGCGCTATGGCCTGGAACTGGTGACAAAAAAGAAAAAAGGGCTTTCTATTCAGGGCGATGAGCTCCAGCTGCGTTTTCTGGTCATTGACATCCTCCATCCTCTGTTTGAATTTACATCAGAAAATAAGGTACTTGCCCGTTTTGCAAATACGCCTCTGGAGAAGCAGACCTATGAGCTGGCAACGGAATATCTCTCCTGCAGTTTTCAGGAAGCAACCGAACCCAGAAACAGGCTGGTCCCTAAATTATCCCTCCAAAAAATTCCTGCTGCTTTTTATCTGTATTATGAAAACACGGACTGTAAAAGATACATCTGCCTACTCTTACAAACTGCCTTTGGCTCCTTTAAACATCCATTTTACAGACTCTCCCCGGCAGAACCGGCTTTATAATGTTGCCTTAAGTATGTTAAATTTCGCCCAGCCTTTAAAACTTCCTTTTGATCCAAGGCTCTGGCAGGCAACGGAAAATTTCACAGAACAGATCGTAAGCGAACTTCCTTCTCCCTTTCCGGTCCAGGATGAATTTTTAAGGGAACTATATGCCTACTTCTACCGTGAGATCAATCTGGACCATTTCCACTGCACTTTTGTAGATAAGACCGTAGAGGATACAAAAGGACATTTTCCTGTTTTATATGAGCAGTTAAAGCGTTACAGTATTATTTTTAAAGCTGCCTATGGCTTTACGTTTCTGGATGAACATTTATCCACGTTGACCCTTATTTTCCAGAAACATATTTTAAGAAACCAGACCGTTTCCAGAAACAGAAAACGGATCATTGTTATGACCAGCATTAACTTTGAACGTGTCAGCTTCTTTTTAGAACAGCTGCGGGAACATATCTCCTTTCAGTGGATCAGCACCTTAAATATCAACGAGATCCACCAGTTGGAACAGCTGGAATACGATTATATTTTCTGCTTTTCCACCCGTATCTACAACATTCTTCACAACCGGAAACTTCCTGTGATCCGTATGAACTTTTTTGTAAAGGATACAGACATTAACCACCTGCTGGAAAAAGGATTTTCTCCTCAGACCCACCGTTTCCTGACCAGCAGCTTTGTTGTGGAAGCAGCCGGAAAATCGGAAGGAGAACTGACCCGGTTTTTACGGGAACAGTATGGCGATTATTTTGTATAACTGAATTTCATTTTAAAAAATTCTATTCTGAAAGGAAACCAACTATGAACAGACCATTAGACTTGCAGAAAAAAGAACTCCGGAAAATATTAAAAGAAAAAAGGAACGCTCTTGATCCGGATACCTGCCGTTCCAGTGATACTGCCATTTTTAAAGCCATCACCTCCTGGGATGTATACCAAAAAGCTGAAACTGTTTTCTGTTTTGTAGGCACAGAAGATGAGATCAATACCAGGCCTGTACTGGAAGATCTTCTAAAAAGAGGAAAACAGGTGGGTGTACCGAAATGTATCAGCAAAGGCATTATGGAAGTATATAAGATCCGTTCTTTTGATGACTTAGAACCTGGAAAATACGGAATTTTGGAGCCAAAAGAAGGCTGTGAAAAAATCTCACCGAAAGCCATCCATCTGGCACTGATCCTGCTGCCTTTCCTGCAGCATGAAAGGAGAAAGATTGGGATACGGCGGCGGATATTATGACCGGTATTTACAACAGATCACCGGTACCCAGGCAGTCCTCTGCCGCACTGCCCTTATGTGTGATGAGATCCCAATGGAGGCCCACGACCGGACCATTGATTTTGTAATATGTGAAGCAGGGGTATTAAATACAAAAAATAACGCCTAAGTTTTCTTAAGAATATTAGTTTTTTGTCAAATTAACAGAAAAACACGTTTTTTGCCTCTTCCATATGCTATACTAAATGCATCTAATACAATAAAATGGGAGGCAGGCATATGAAAGACGGAAAAAGACTGGTCATTACCATCGGAAGACAATTTGGCAGCGGCGGCTGCGAAGTAGGAACCAAACTGGCCCAGGAACTTGGACTGGATTTTTATGACAAGAACATTCTGCGCATGAACTCAGATGAAAGCGGCATCAAGGAAAGCTATTACTATATGGCTGACGAAAAAGCCGGAAATAAGCTGCTTTATAAGATCATCAAGAGCCTGACTCCTGAAAAAGGAGCTCCCTCTTTTGGTTCTGACCTGACATCTGCGGACAACCTGTTCCGCTTCCAGTCAGAGGTGATCCGCAAACTGGCAGCTGAAGAAGACTGCATTATCATGGGTCGCTGCGCAGATTACGTTTTAGAGGGCATGGAAGGTCTGGTACGTGTATTTATCTATGCGGATATGGATTTCAGGGAAAAACGCACCATTGAAAAAGAATATTACGCAGCAAAAGATGCAAAGAAAAATATCAAGCGCATCGACAGGGAGCGCCGTGATTACTTCCGCTATTATACAGGAAAAGAATGGGAATTTCCGGAAAATTACGACCTGATGATCAATACAGCAGCCATTGGAACAGACGGTGCTGTGGAAACCATTAAAAATTATCTGAAAGTCCGTGGATTTGAGATTTAAAAAATACAGATAAAAAAGCTGTCATAAAATAAAAGTGCCTTCTCATATACTGAAAACGACGGTATAAAAAGAAGGCATTTTTTATGGCAAATGGACAGGATTTTATATCCAGAGGCAATTTACAGATCCAGGTGATCAACATCCGGAATAATTTTCCCATACAAAACGCAAAAGTTTCCATCAGCTCCAAAGGAGAACCGGAACGTGTGCTGGAACAGCTGACTACAGACTCTTCTGGACAGACGGAAAACATTTCTCTTCCTGCGCCTCCTGAGGAATACAGTTTAGAGCCTGGTATCTACCAGCCTTATTCTGAATATGATGTGCTGGTGGAAGCAGAAGGCTTTAAACCCTTAAATATCTCCGGCACCGAGATTCTTGCAGGAACACAGGCCATCCAGCCTGCAGCACTTACAGGTGATGAAGGCGGCACACCTCCTGAAGACCCAGTAGTCATCCCAGACCACACTTTATTTGGAAATTATCCCCCAAAGATTGCCGAAGCCGAAGTAAAACCGGTAAACGAAAGCGGTGAGATCGTATTAAGCCGTGTGGTGGTCCCACAGACTATTGTGGTCCACGACGGAGCGCCTACAGACTCCACCGCCAAGGATTACTATGTACCATACAGAGATTATATTAAAAATGTGGCTTCCAGCGAAATCTACTCCACCTGGCCCCAAAGTACCATTACTGCCAATGTACTGGCTATCATGTCCTTTACCTTAAATCGTGTATACACGGAGTGGTACAGAAACCAGGGCTATGATTTTACCATTACCTCTTCCACTGCCTTTGACCATAAATGGATCTACGGCAGGAATATCTTTGAAAGCATCTCCCAGGTAGTCGATGAGATCTTTGACAGCTTCCTTTCAAGACCCGGTGTACGCCAGCCCATATTGACCCAGTACTGTGACGGACGGCAGGTTCAGTGTCCACGGTGGATGACACAATGGGGATCCTGCTCCTTAGGCCAGCAGGGCTACAGCCCTATTGAGATCCTTCGCTATTACTACGGTGACAGCATCTATATCAACACAGCGGAACAGATTGCCGGGATCCCTGCTTCCTGGCCGGGCTATGACCTGACAGTGGGAAGTTCCGGTGATAAGGTCCGCCAACTTCAGGAGCAGTTAGATGCCATTGCCCAGGTATATACAGCAATCCCCCGCATCCAGCCTGACGGCATCTACGGACAGCAGACAGCGGCTGCAGTGCGGGAATTCCAGAATATCTTCGGTCTGCCCCAGACAGGTGTCACCGACTTTGCCACCTGGTATAAGATCTCCCATATCTATGTGGGGATCACACGGATCGCAGAGCTGTATTGACCATGCCTTTCACACCTCTTTGCCCCCCCCG
>ERZ791720.570-NODE-570-length-18871-cov-2.83328_pt1 | contig 18871 bp, 10 predicted proteins | sample MGYA00510048_ERZ791720 | MGnify/ENA primary metagenome ERZ791720 (study PRJEB30046, sample SAMN00715142) | human gut metagenome | study: EMG produced TPA metagenomics assembly of the A metagenome-wide association study of gut microbiota in type 2... | reverse complement strand
TCGTATGATGAAATCTTCCAGATTTTCCAAGCTCTCTTCTTCATTCTCTATACTAATCGGGTTATTGATTATCCCTGTGTTCTTTTCATTCTCTATGATGGTGATATTCTTATCTTCTTTAAAGTGCTCATTACCGATTGGTAATTCGACAATGAATGAACTACCTTTTCCTACTTCACTTTCAACCGTTATTTGTCCATGATGTGCCTTTACAATATTGAGTGACAGTGATAAGCCTATCCCTGTTCCGGTGTTGGATAGTTCGCTGTTTACAGAGTTGTTTACTTGAAAGAAACGTTCAAAGATTCGTTCTGTCATGTCTTTAGGTATCCCAATGCCGGAATCATTAAATGTTATAATTACGGAAGACGCAGAAGTCGTTATTTTGATCTCGACTGTTCCATTTTCCGGAGTGAATTTGAAAGCATTCGATAGAATGTTATTGAAAACCTTTTGTAGTTGTACTTCATCAAACCACGTGCACTGGCTTTTTTGGTCGAACACAAAATTGAAATGAATATTCTTTAGTTCGGCATAGCTAACGAACGAATCATATATTTCCTGCGTGAATAGAATTATATCCTGCTGTTTGACTGTTAACGTGAAATTTTCTTTGTTGTATTTCAAGAAGTCGAGTAGTTCATTGATTAAAGTACCCATTTTGGCAGCCCTGTTATGTACCTCACGCAAGCTGTTCTGGATAGTAGACAATGAGTAATTTGACATAAGAATAAGTTCCAGTTGTCCGGATATTAATGCGATCGGTGTTTTTAACTCATGTGATATATTCCCGAGGAAACGCATTTTGGACTCATTTATCGCGTCTTTTTGTAGTTTATCCCGTCTTTCAAGTTCCAGTGAATTTCTTAACAATAACTTGGATCGGTAGAAATAGGCAATGCTGATAATGATGGCTAATATTAGCAACGTATATAATAGATAAGCGTACCAGGTGGCATAAACAGGAGGGATAATCGTGATCCCCAGACTGATTTCATTAAGTTCGGTTTCATCTTTAAAGGAAATGTTTCTTACTTTTAACTTATAGTCTCCATAAGGTAAGTTCATGTAGTTGATTGATTTTTGGGGATGAAATTCAATCCAGCTATTGTTATACCCATCCAGTTTATATTGATATTTGGATTGTCCGAGATTTACGAAGTCATTGATTCCGATTTCGACAGATATATTATTCTCATAATGTTTCAATTTGATATGATCTGTTGCAAAAAGAGAACGAGGCAATATCCGAGAAGAATCATTTGCCGACACTTCTTTGTTATTAACAAATAGTTTGGAAAAGAACATTTTAGTGGGTAGACTTTCTGGAAACAAATTATTTTCAGAAATCATGGCAAGGCCGTTTATTCCTCCCATGATGATACGGCTATCACTGCTTTTCATTATGTCACCCGGAATCATCGACGGCAAGACGAATTTGTTTTGTGATTTATAATTATAGCTTCTTTTTGTTTTGAGATCGATATAGGATAAGCCGTTTGCACTGGTGACCAAAAGTTGATGATCGGACAGAGGATAAACGGCACTTAGATAATCACTATCGAGGTTACTGTTTTTGCAGTTTATTTGTTCGAGCCTATCTTGAGTAGGATGATAAATAAGAATACCTGCACCTAATGTGGTGGCTATGATACGATTGCTATTATCCTGAATAAGAGACGTAATGGTATTCTTAGAAGAAGCGGTGATTTTAGCAAGATATTTGTCAAGACTGCGTACATAATTCTGTTTGATACTGTAATAGCACAGGTTATTCCCTCCAATCCACAAGTTGTCCTGCTTGTCTATCATCAATGAGTTTACAGCATAGATGTATTTGTCGAGAAGGTGTAGCTTTTGAATGCTGTAATCTTCCAGGTTCATATAATATACCCCCGAAAGCGTACCCAGATATAAGATATCTTTATGACGGATGATAGCCTGAACTATTTCCGACCGTTTCGTATGGTCGGACGGGTCGATAGTGAAATGTTTGAATTCTTTTTTATCAATCGAGTAACTGCAAAGTCCGCCGAGATGAGTCCCAATCCATACTGTACTGGATGTATCATCATAATATAAGGTCTTGATATTATTGTGGGATATTGTATTGTTCTCTTTCGTATAGTATGTATATGAATCTGTCTCGGGTAGATAGGATACCAACCCGTCTCCTTCTGTACTGATCCATAGCCGTCCTGTCTTGTCTTCTATAATCTTGCTGATTACGGGTCCGATACCGGCGTGCCCCAGTTTCAGATTATTATATTCAAAGATGTCAGTATGCGGATTGTAGTAATCCAAGCCTCCATAGTAGGTACCGAACCACATTGTGCCTTGATCGTCTTTCATAATAATCCAGACAGAGAGGTTGCTTAGTCCCGCACTACCCTCTTTTTCCAGACCATAAAAACTGATATCACCTGTTTGCGAGTTGATAACATTCAATCCTAACATGGTTCCTATCCAGATATTTCCGTTATTATCTTCACATACTGTTCTTACATAATTGCTGGCTAAGGTAGCTTCCGTGTATTGGATAACGTCGCCCGATGGAGTTAGTTTGAATAATCCTTCATTCAGGGTGCTCACCCAGATGTTGTTCCGGCTATCTTCGTTTATCGATATAATTTCACTGCGGGTAGTCAGTACTTTCTGTTGCCTGCCTGATAGATCAATAGTAAATACCCCGTCATGTTTGGTGCCGATATATAATAATTTGCCGGACGTTTCTTTCAGCGATGAGATGCTTAGGTTGTTGCCATCAATTTTGTATTTGGCCTGGCATATACCTTCTTTATAATTATAGACACTATCCAATAAACCGATCCATAATGAGTTGGTACCATAATTGAAGGCAATGGACGGCAATATCTGTGTGTTTGGCTGGCTGAATATGATACGGCTTTCCTCTTTTATCAGGTCATATTCAATGATGCTGTAATCCGTATTGACATATAGGTGCCCTTTCTTGTCTCCACAGATTGTCGGAACAAGGTTGGACTGTATCCAGTTGTTTATTCCCATGAAGTTGACTGACTCAATATAATTTCCATTATATTTCTTCACACCGTCTTTAGTTCCAATCCATAAGATACCCGATTCATCCTGATAAAGTCCGTTAATCGTAATTTGGGGAAACATGGAATTGAGTGATAAATGCTGGAAGTTTACCGTCTCGAATCCAGTGATGGATGAGACGCATGAAACCAGCATAAATATAATAGCGACTAGTCTGTTATGTTCAGGCATATATTAAAAGCGTTAATTAAGTTTCTATTGTTTCCAAAACTTCTTATATTTAGTTTTGGTATTAATCTTAGGGATTCATATAATGGGGGACTATTATTATATATCTTATATCTGATAGCAGGTTCGATAATCACAAATGTATCGTTATTTTTTGAGATAATGAAACAAAAAACGGTTTGTAATAGGGATATGAACAAAATTATGGAACCTTTGGAACTTTTTTATCCAATGCTGCTTCCCGTAATCTCCTACTTTTGCTCTTGCTATCGGGAGAAAACCTTTGCATGGATCTTTAAATTTTTAATATATCTCAAATTATAAGCAAAGAAAATATGAAAAATTATGTGGCGATATGTCTGCTCTCATTGATGGTATCAGGATGTGCGAAAACCTTGGAACCTTCTATGGAACGCATGGTCGATGATGCCCTGAACCGGGCGGTAGAACAATATAAGTATATGTACTCTGTCATGGATTCTATTCCGGAGATGTTACCCCGTTCGATAGATAAGAATGGCGCGCTTGAAACCTCGGATTCTTATTTCTGGACGAGTGGCTTTTATCCCGGGACTCTTTGGTATTTGTATGAATATACCGGAGATGAGCAGCTCAAGGAGATGGCTTCCAAGATGAGTGATAGAGTCGAGATCCAGAAGTATAATAAAGATAATCATGATGTCGGTTTTATGATAAACTGTTCTTTCGGAAATAAATACCGGCTATTGGGCGATACTTCCTGCCGGGATATAATCACTACTACAGCCCGGTCATTATCTACGCGTTACCGTTCTGCTGTAGGATGCACACGTTCATGGAGTCATCCGGGCACTTTGCATTGGCAGTTTCCTGTAATCATTGACAATATGATGAACCTTGAATTACTTTGTCGGGCAACGGAGTTCTCTGGTGATAAACGTTTCTATGATATGGCAATTTCTCATGCTGATAAAACAATGGAGAATCATTTCAGACCGGATTATAGTTGTTATCACGTGGTGAATTATGATACAATTAGCGGCCATGCACTTCAGAAATGTACATGGCAAGGGTATAGTGACGAATCGGTATGGAGCAGGGGACAGTCTTGGGCATTGTATGGATATACTATGATGTATCGGGAAACGAAACAACCACGTTATCTGGAACAGGCAAAGCATATTGCCAGCTTCCTTCTTAATCATCCGAAGATGCCTCAGGATAAGATTCCTTATTGGGACTTTGACGATCCAAAAGTTCCGGATGCCTTGAGAGATGCTTCAGCTGCTGCCATTATGGCTTCTGCTTTACTGGAATTGTCGGGTTATGTAGACAAGGTAACCGGACAAGGATATATCACTGTTGCCGAAACACAGCTTAGAACATTGGCTTCGGATGAGTATCTGGCAAAGCCGGGAGAAAACTGCAATTTCATACTTAAACACAGCGTAGGCTTTTTACCACAGAATAGCGAAGTGGATGTCCCCCTGACTTATGCAGATTATTATTTTGTAGAAGCATTAATGAGGTATAGAGCTATGCACTTGAAAGAATAGAGTTACTAACTAAAATCATTACTATATGAAAAACAAGTTGATGAAGGTATCGTTGTTACTGTTTTTGATGGCTCTCATCGCAGGCAAGTCACTTTCTCAAAACCAACCGGTTAGAATTAAAGCGGAACATCCCCGCCTGATTCTGTCGAGTACGGACATTGAGTTGATGCGGGGAAATGCTCTTTCGGGCATTGAGCCTTGGAAAACAGCTTGGAAAAAACTGGAAAGTGAGATAGACGGTTATGCAGATGAGAAATGGAAACCGAATGTATATCGGGGAGATGCCAGTATGTCTTTCTATAAAGCCGCCATACGTGACGGGTCGGCTGCAAGAGATTTGGCAATAGGCTATCAGATCACTAAAGATAAACGTTATGCGCACAAAGCCATTGAAATAATCAATGAATGGTCTTCTCCTAAAAATGCTCCGGGCACTTATTTCGATCCGGATAAATTCTATCCTAATACCGGTATGTTGGTTTCACGTGGCGTATTTGCATTCCTTTATGCCTATGATTTGCTTTGCGCGGATAACTTGATAGGAAAAAGTAAGCAGAAACAATTTGAGGCATGGCTCCGGATATTGCTTCCTCATATAGAAGAAGGCGTGAAACGCTGGGTGGAGAATGACTACTTTGGAAAACAATATTTTCAGAATCATATAGTTGCAGAAGTTGTGGGGTTGATGTCTATTGGCATTATTTTACGTGATAATGAGTTGGTGAATTATGTATATGACGGAGAAACAAATCCACATAATATAAAGAAGGTAATTGAGGGTATCATTTTGATGAAAGGACAACCGCCTTACTGTGGTGAGCCCGGCTCATGGTCAACACAGGATGGAGAGATTATGGATCGTTACAGACATTTTGCATTGACTCATTACGGACAGACTACAAAGCCGAACAGAGCTTTACAGTATGCGGGATTGTCGACTAATTTGCTAATGATAGCAGCAGAGATGGGACGTTTGAACGGTCTGGATCTTCATCATTATGTAGCTCCTACCGGTGAGAGTATTAAATTACCTTTGCTCTTCTATGCTGATTTTTATATCACTAAAGATGCTTCTATTAAGGGAGGATTTTATACAGGTGAAGACTCTTGGATTAACTACAACGATCAATCAGTATTTACATTGTGGGAGGTAGGGCATGTCCGTTATCCGGAGGAGAAAATCTTTAATGAGGTTTTGCATACCAATGATCGTACAGCTCATAACCTGCATTTGTTAGGTCCGGTGATTCTGACTCACGGACGCTGTATTGAATAAAATAATCTTTAATAATTAATATCTATGAAACAGAGAAACATCAGTAAAGGAATATATTCATTATATGTGATTATGTTCATGCTCATGATCCCGATAGGAGATCTGTGGGCGCAAGATCCGTTAAACATAAGCGGTAAAGTCGTAGATGTGAACAATGAGCCCCTGATTGGAGCTACCGTTCAGGTAAAAGGGAAGCAAACAGGGACCATTACTAATATAGAGGGGCGGTTTTCTGTCAAGGTTCAGGCAAAAGATATACTTGTCATCTCTTATATGGGATATACTTCTCAGGAAATGATTGCATCAAAGGCTAATGGAGCGACTATCACTTTGGTTGAGGATGGGAAAACATTGGAAGAAGTGGTGGTAGTAGGATACGCTACCCAGAAAAAAGTGAATTTGACAGGCTCGGTATCTACGGTGAACCTGACTGAACAGGCTGAAAGCCGCCCGATGACCAGTCTTTCAACCGGATTGGCAGGATTAAGTTCGGGACTGTATGTCAATCAGGGATCAGCCCGTCCTAATAACGATGGAGCTACCTTGCTTATCAGGGGACAGGGAACTCTGAATAATTCTTCACCATTGATTATTATTGATGGAGCAGAAGGAAATATAAATGAGGTTAACCCACAGGATGTAGAATCTGTTTCTGTACTGAAAGATGCGTCATCTTCTGCTATCTATGGTTCAAGAGCCGCCAATGGGGTTATCTTGATAACGACCAAGAAAGGCTCGGAAGGCAAAGCGTCGATTTCCTATAATGGGTATGTTTCTTTCCAGAAACCTTCGAATACAATTGAAACTGTATACAACTATGCCGATTATATGGAGTACTATAACGAAGCGGCTTATAATGTTGACCCGACAGCAATGCCGGTATATTCGGAACGGAAAATAGCGGAATGGAGAGTTCACCCCAATGAACCTTACTTGTATCCGAATACAAAGTGGGAGGATGAAGTTTTTTCAACAGGGGTGTCTACTAATCATAATTTATCATTCTCTGTCGGAAACCAAAAACTGAAAGCATTTGGATCTGTAGCTTATCTGAACAATCCGGGTATTGTGGAGAATTCGGCTTATGAAAGATTTACCGCCCGTTTGAAGCTGAATGCCGAACTAAAGCCTTGGATTACAATGGGAATGAATATTAGCGGTCTGAAATCAAATGCCGAGATGGGTTCCAAATACATGAGTTCGCTTTTTAGTAACATCTCCAGCCCCGGTATTGTTTACCGGCATCCGGATGGCAGGTATGGATCTGCCGAGAATCTGGAAGAGAATCAGCAAGTGCAAAGTCCTCTCTATCATCTGAATATGTATCAAGGAGATATTGAAGTTAATAACTTCACTTCCCGCTTTTGGACGAATATAAAGGTTTTCAAAGGTTTAAATATAGAAGCATCTTACACGTATCGCCGTAATAATTCGCAAGAGGAAGAGACTCCGGTTTATGCTGACCGTTGGAGTTTTCAATCTAACACAATAACCCAGATGGCAGCTGGTAGAACGTTTGTAAGGAATAAGAATTGGACTAATACGCATCACGTAGCTGATGTGGTAGCTCGTTATCAGAAGACATTTTTTGATAAGTTGGATGTAGGTATATTGGTGGGAGCTAGTCAGGAAAAGGATAATGTAAAATGGTTTGAGGCGAAGAGATATGATCTTCTTGCAGATAATTTGTCTGTTATTAATGGTGCTACCGGAGATTCTGAAACAAGTGGGGCTGCAACAGACTGGGTGATGCGTTCTTATTTCGGACGAATAAACCTGTCATGGGCGGACAAATATCTGTTTGAAGGGAATATTCGCCGGGACGGTTCTTCCCGCTTCCATAAGGATCATCGATGGGGGACGTTCCCTTCTTTCTCCTTGGGATGGCGTATGTCGGAAGAGAACTTTATGAAGTCAATTAAATGGCTGGATATGTTGAAGTTGAGGCTCTCATGGGGTGCATTGGGTAATAATGTGGTAGATAATTATGAATACCAGTCTGTGTACAATAAAGATAATTATGTTTTAGGAAACTCTGTTGTGCCGGGATTGGCACAGATACAGCTGGCTAATGCAATGGTTTCATGGGAAACGACCTATGTCACCAATATCGGACTAGACTTCAGTCTTTTTGGTTCAAAGCTGGATGGAACAATAGAACTTTTTAATAAAGATACGCATGATATTCTTATCGATTTACCAGCACCATTGCTTGTTGGTAATGCGTCTATCCCTACTCAAAATGCAGCAAGAGTGCGGAATAGAGGTGTGGAAATGAATCTGAAGTGGAATCATAGGATTGGTAAAGTAAACTATTTTGTGGGTGGTAATTTTACTTTCATAGACAATGAAGTAACCCGGTTTAAAGGAGAGGAAAGGTCGATTTCGGGGACGAACATGATTCAAGAAGGCTATCCTATCAATATTCAATATGTATTGGCGGTAGACCGGATTCTTCAAACGGACGAAGACATGTTGTTTGTTGAAAAGATGATTAAAGACGCACCGCTCGATCCTACCACCGGACAACGTGTTAACCCATTTGCTTCTTATGGAACTCCGAAGAAAGGTGATTTCTTATATAAAGATTTGAATGGTGACGGTGTCATCGACGATAATGATAAATATGCAGTAGGGCATGGACTTGCTCCCCGTTTGACGTATGGCTTCTCATTAGGGGCAGAATGGAATGGGTTCGACTTCTCTTGTTTGTTCCAGGGAAATGCTGGTTTGCAAGTATATTGGCAGGATAAATTTTATATGGGATATATTAATTATGGAGATGTAATCAACAAAGAAATAGCCGAAGGTGCCTGGCGGGAAGGGCGTACAAATGCTACTTATCCCAGATTGCTGACCGGTTTGAATACGTTAAATGCTCAACCGAGTGATTTTTGGGTTCAGAATAAGTCATATTTACGATTAAAGAACGTTCAGATAGGATACAAGATTCCTAAGAAACTTCTTCAAAAGCTGGATATATCCCAACTTCGACTATACACAAGTTTGGAGAATATGTTAACCTTTACTTCCTATAAAGGGATTGATCCGGAGATAAGTGGTACAACTTATCCGACGATGAAGCAGATAACGGTAGGTGTAAATGTAGTCTTTTAAAAAATACGATTATGAAAACAGTCAATTATATTATGGTAGCGGTTGTAGTGACACTGGGATTCAGCGGTTGTTATGATCTGGATGTGGCTCCGTATGATAAGGTCGCTCAAAATAACTATTGGAAAACGGAAGCCGATGCCAAATCGGGAGTTATGGGGGTATATGCCCAACTGAAAGATTACGGTGCTTATGGTTATATGCCTCTTTTCGACACTTACTCGGATATAGGTCACGGACCGGGTGGACCTGTTGAACAGGGTACATATAACGGTGCATATGATTTCCTGGTGCAAAACTGGCAAGACACTTATGATGGTGTGCAGCGTGCCAATACCGTTATTAAGAATGTATCAAGCATGTCAATTGACGATCAGGTGAAAAATAATGTCTTGGGAGAAGCTCATTTTCTGCGGGCTTTGTATTATTTTCATTTAGCTGATTTTTTTGGCGGAGTGCCTATCTATGATGAGAGTTGGGAAGTTTCCGAATCTTTCAATGAAATGTTATTGCCTCGTAATTCAAGAGAGGAGGTTTGGAATTTCATTATTAAAGATCTGACTTTTGCAATTGCAAACCTTCCTCTCAAATGGGCGGTATCCGATTATGGAAGGGCGACAAAGGGAGCGGCTTATGCATTACGTGGAAAGGCGCATCTGTATACAAAGAATTGGTCTGAAGCGATTGCTGATTTTGAGGAAATTGTATATAACAAAACTAATCAGTATGGTTATCAATTGTATCCCGATTATCTGACTTTGTTCACTTCGGCAGGACCGGTTCCTAATGATAATGAAACGGTATTTGCCATTCAAAATAAGGGTACTACTGACAATTTGTATGGTATGCCGCTTTGTACTTTGTATGGAACACGCGGCTCTTATGGTGGTGGCCGTGCTACTTGTATGCCGTCGGTAACTTTAGCGGATATGTATGAAGAGAAGGATGGACAGAAGTTTAACTGGAATAATTATATTCCCGGATATAATGAAAGTGATGCTGTGAAGAAAAAAGCGTTTCAGGCAACCTTGAATTCGACCAAACAGAAATTGGAAGCAATCCCTGATACCACTTTATTAGGTGAGATTTACAGAGGGAGAGATCCGAGAATGATGCAATCATTGATTGTTCCTTACTCTTATTATAATGGCTATATAGTGGGAACAGGGGCTAAAAAGCAATTGTATGCGATTGCGGCAGGTACTACGGTGGCCAATGGTTTTATTCAGAATGACAGAGGATGGAATGTGTATTTCTACCGGAAGTTTGTTCCGATTGAAGATATGGGTGGTGCCATCACCAATCGTAATCACACTCCTATCAACTTCCCTATCATTCGTTTTGCAGATGTGTTATTGATGCTGGCTGAAGCTTATAATGAAGATAACCAATTGGACAAGGCTGTCGCTGAACTGAATAAGGTAAGAAAAAGACAGTCAACGAGTATGCCGGCATTAAATAGTGGACCGGTCTGGTTACAGGTTTCAGATAAAGAGGATATGTTCGAACGTATTATGCACGAGCGGGCTGTGGAACTTGTTGGTGAAGGACACCGTTTTAGTGATTTAAGACGTTGGGGGGTGGCTGTGCAATATCTGAATAATCGTCAGGAGAAAGACTTTACCGGAGAGATTCGCTTTACCCGTAAGTTTACGGAAAGAGATTATCTATGGCCGATCCCAAGTGAAGAAATTCAGCGGAATCCGGCTCTGAAACCTAATAATCCGGGATGGTAACTTGTCTGTTTTTTGTATGTACTTAGTAAACAAATGGAGGTGAACAATGAAAAGAGAAGCTTTTAAAATGTATCTGAAACCCGGTTTTGAAAAAGAATATCAAAAGCGGCATAGCGAAATATGGCCTGAATTGGTAAAGCTTTTGAAAGCGAACGGAGTGTCCGATTATTCTATATTCTGGGATAAGGAAACGAATGTGTTGTATGCTGTGCAGAAGAATGATGGTGCAGGCTCGCAAGATATGGGCGATAATGAAATCGTGAAAAAATGGTGGGACTATATGGCAGATATCATGGCAGTTAATCCGGATAATTCACCTGTCAGTATTCCATTGGAAGAAGTTTTTTATATGGAATAAGAACATTAACTATTAAACGAAATTAATATGAAATTAGAATATAAACATTCGATCATCCTGACTTTGCTGTTGTTAGCACAGATGCTTATGGCGTGTAATGATAATGCGAAGAATACGGAAATAGCTTTAGTTTCAGATGATGCTGTTAATATTGGATATGGTGGCGGGGAAGAACTGATTAAGTTCATTTGCTACGATAACTGGACAATTTCATCAGATGTGTCGTGGATAACATTTGGGGGGCCGACAGAGGGTAGCGGCAATGCAATCATAAAGATTCATATAGAGAAAAATACATCTGGAGGGGATCGTACAGGAAAGCTCTCTATTACTTGTGGAGGTAACATAAAGATAATAGAGATCAGGCAATCTGTAAAAACGATTGATATAGAATATAAACACCCTTCTATCCTTTATACCAAAGAGGAATTGTTGAATATAAAACAAATGGTTGAAGGCAACAGTTCGGCAAGTATAACAACGACTTACAACAATCTGATGAAGCGCTGTAATAATGCACTGACTTATACGGCGGCTCCTTATACGGGACAAGATCCTACAAAGTTTATTGAAGAGAGTTATGTTCCCGGATCAAACTCCCGCGATCTGGCTTTGGCATACTGGTTTACAGGAGATAAAAAATATGCCCGGAAATCAATTGAAATAATAGAGGTTTGGGCGAAAGCGTGTAAAGACATTAGTTATGTGGCTGATGCGGGTAGTGCGATGTATCTTACCAGAGGTATGTATCCAATGGTTTGTGCTTATGACATGCTGATTTCGGAGAATATCATGAGTGATGAGACAAAGAAGAATATAACAGATTGGTTTCAGGTGTTATATAGGGAAGGGATGATTAGTATCAATTTGTGGGAAGATAACGATTACTTTAATAAGCAATATTATCAGAATCATCTTGTAGCCCATTCAATGGGAATACTGATGCTTGGACTGGCTACAGATAATGATGAATTGGTTCAGTTTGCTATCGATTCTCCTGCAAATCCAAGGGATGTAAAAGAGTTGTTAAGCGGCTGTATATTGATGGATGGCGATACTCCGTGTTCAAGAGAAAAAGCTGGTTCGGCTCCTCCTGTGAAGGGAGAAATTTATGACCGTTACCGTCACGACACAGGACCATTAAAAGGATTACAATATACGCATCTCACACTCACATTATTGTCTACAACTGCTCGTATGTGTTATAATAATGGGTTGGATTTGTTTGCATATACAGCTCCGACCGGAGAGAATTTACGTTACTGTTTTGAGTATTACAGTGATTTCTACCGGTCTATGGATTCATGTATAAAGTCAGGATATTATTGTGGTGAAACGGAACGTATGACAAAAGCCGGTGATAATCCGGGTATGTATGAAATGGGGTTGCGATATTATCCGGATAGTGAACCCATCAGGCAATTGATAAATTCGGGTACATTCAACAGAGAGTCGTCATATATGGACTTATTGGGATATACCCGGCTTCTTTCAGCAGAAATTAACGAATAATTCAAAAGTGATAGATTATGAGAAAATATATTTCAGACCATTGGATAAAGTCATTTATGATAATGATAGGTATCGGGCTGTTCGGAGTGTCTGCCGGAGTTTTGCAATCATGTGACGATGATGATGAAATACAGAACAAACCGACTCTTTATATCGTAACGGAAGATATTGAAGCTCTTAGTACTTATGGGGGAACTATACCGGTAGAATTCCTTTGTAACTTGGACTGGCAGGTATCAACAGATGCCACTTGGATCACTTTGGACACTAAGGCGGGCAGTCAGAGTGCTACCATAAATGCAAAGGTTACTAAAAATGATGAGGGGGCGGATAGAATTGGTGTGATTAAGATAGTGGCTGGTGAGTTGGAAAAAAGATTGAATATCCATCAGAAATACAGAGATACTTCTACGCCACAGTTAAACATCACTACCAAAAGTCCTATCAAACTGGATTTTGAGGGTGGAAGGAACTCAATATCTTTCGTTTGTAATGTCGATTGGGAGGCTTCAACCGATGTAGAGTGGATTAGTTTTACCAGTGAAACTTCGGGCTTGGAGGATGGAACCTTGAATTTTGTAGTGGAAAAGAATGGGGATGATGTGATCCGGGAAGGAAAGGTTACTATTACTGCTCAGGGTATCACTAAAAGTGTAGATATTGTTCAGCAAACTGAAGCAATGGGGGGAGTGAACTTATTGGATACTCCTGAAGAAGATTACAGCTTTGAGAGAATTACTACCAACAAATATTGGCCGGCTCTTGGAGAATGGGGCGGATCGGACAGTCAGGGGATTGGTAAATTTGGAGCAAGTGCCACTGCCGTCCGGGTTGCTGCAAACTCGCCTATACCTCACACCGGATCATCTTATTTATTTGTACGTATGCGTGAAAACGAAACGGGCAGTTCTTTAGACTGGTTATGGAGAAAGGTGAAAGGATTAACTCCGGGTAAGTCTTATACATTCTCTTTCTGGTTTAAGACTCCTTCAGCGGCGGAAATGCCTCAAACCGGAAATATCAGGCTTGGTGCGGTGATCAATGAAACAGACATACCGACATTATCTAATCCATTGGCTCCGGAAGTTACTTTTGGATTTGTTGCGGCTTCCGATGGAGTTTTAAGCAGTTCTGATGAGCATAAGAAAGTTTCTTATACTTTCACTATGCCTGCCGATAAGACAGATGTATATATTGTTTGGAGAAGAAATGGACATCAACAGCCGTTCCTTGACGATATGAGTTTGGTAATGAATTAACGGATATGAACGAATCTTGGCCCAGGATACAATTTTAATGTAGACCTGGGCTAAACTTTATATGAACAATATGAAAAAGCTTCTAAGTATTTTGATTTTATGCTTCTGTTTTTCATCTTTTATACAGGGAAAGGTTAAATTACCTGCTATGATGGGAGATCACATGATACTCCAGCAAAATAGTAGTGTTAAGCTGTGGGGATGGGCAGATAATAAGAAAGTTACTGTTACTACCTCCTGGAATAATCAGACTTATCAGGTATTAACGGATAAGAACGGAGCTTGGTTGGTAAAGGTGGATACTCCTGGGGCAAGTTATACTCCTTATTCCATCACAATTAGTGATGGAGAGGATGTTATCCTTTCAGACATATTGATAGGGGAGGTTTGGATTTGTTCCGGTCAATCTAATATGGATATGCGTATGATGGGAAATACGGGACAACCTATTGATCGTTCATTGGAGACGATTCTGCATGCAGGTAATTATCGTAACCGTATCCGCTTCATTGCTGTTTCGAGAACGAAAGATGCACAGCAACGGATTGATTTTGAAGGGAGAAAATGGGAGGTATCGGCACCGGAAGCGGTCATGACTTGTAGTGCGGTTGCTTATTTCTTTGCAAAACAAGTCACAGAAGTGCTCGATATTCCGGTAGGGCTGGTCATTAGTAGCTGGGGAGGTTCACGGATAGAATCATGGATGAATGAGAAAACATTAGCTTCTATTGATGGAGTAGATAGATATAGAGGCTGCCAGAAGTTCGAAATTAAAAATGCATCATCGCTTGGGGTGTATGTACGATACAATGTTGTGGCCTGTGAGGAACTTTACCGCACGTGGTTTCCTTTGGTATCAAGGAGAGTCGAATATCTTTAACTATTACTGTTATGCTCCTATGATGACTGCTATGGTTCAGTTATGGAGAGAGGTTTGGGAAGCACCGAATATGCCTTTTTATTATGTTCAGATTGCTCCTCATAAGTATAAAGATAGTCAGGATACGGATGCGGCTTTATTAAGAGAAGCGCAGATAAAAGCTCTTGAAATAATACCCAACTCCGGCATGGTTTCTACTGCCGACATTGGTGATGAGTTTTGTATTCATCCTCCTCAAAAAGATGTAGTAGGACTTCGTTTGGCTACTCTGGCTTTAACTAAGACATATAACATTTGTGGACTTCCATCTACCGGGCCAACGATGACGAAAGTCAATTACTCAGAAGGTAAGGCAATTGTCACTTTTGATAATGCTTCTGCCGGATTGACACCAGCATTCTGTAACCTGAAAGGATTTGAGATTGCAGGGGCTGATAAGAAATTTTATCCGGCTCAAGCACAAATTATAGACCGTACACCCACAGTGAGAGTTTGGAGTGAACAAGTAGAACAACCGATAGCTGTGCGGTATGCTTTTCGTAACTATGTAGGAAATATTTCATTGCGTAATACTTTTGGATTAGCTGCATTCCCTTTTCGAACGGATGCGTGGGATGATGTGAAATAAACAAGATGTTTTATTCAGGATAATTGATCATACATTCTTTATAATAATCTCATAATAAATTAAGTATGATATTATCCTGAATATAATCATTATATAGTTCTTTGTTCTTTATTAAACCTTAATATTGCATTTACTACTCGGAAATTAAGTTGGAACCCATGTTGAATAAGATGAGCATCTCAAAATATATATCATTAGAAGTGGTGTCAGCGAGCGATAGCAATGGTGATTCAGATTCAGATAGTGGTGGGAATCCGGGTGGCAATAGCGGAAGGGAAGCTCCTGATCCGGCAGCTTAATTGAAAGAGTGGATGTTGTGTTACAACAAAACATAGGGTATTTTACCGAGGATACCCTATGTTTTTGTTGTTGAAAATGGAAGCTAGTTTATTTGTATAAATGATATAATAGTACTATTATTAGATTCATTGATTGTATTCTCACTAAATATGCCTTTATCAATTTTTGCAGCAACCAATTCACCAGTAGAAAGTTTTCGAGCTCTAAAATGTACTATATCATCAGATTGCACATATATCTTCGAGTATATTATGTTTGGATAATCATAAAAAATGTAATTCCCGGCTCCATTAAATATCATTTCTTTTGTTCCATTTGTTAGATTAAGGCGGAAAATATCACCATCTTTTTCCCAATAAAGATAATTTTCAGTACAATGTATATCATAAATTGTATAAGAATTAACCGCACAAGTATAATCAATAATATTGTTTGGACTTTTTATTACTAATACTTTCTCTTTATTGAATGCAACAGTCATATTATCTTTTCTTAGTATTGAAAAATAAATATCATTCGGTGTATTGGGGTCGTATATAATATTATGGGTTATGACTTGAGTTTCAGGGTTAATTAATGTTTGTTTAAGTTTTCCATCTTCAAAATAAAGTAAACCGCCATTTTCATATTTCTTTAAAGTAAATCCTGAAGGCATATTATCTCTATCGCCAATAACTTTTGTTCCATCAGATAAGATGCATAGTAAGTGGTCAGTACTTTCCACTCGACAATATACAGTTCCGTTATAATCTACATCATATTGATTGACAATATAGTTATCCGATATTCTGTTTGCTATAATTTTGTTATTGATATTACCTTGAATTTTATAAATGGGACGATTGTTGTTTTCATTGATTGTTGCATATATGTATTGGAATTTGTCATAGGGAGGAATATAATACTCATGATCATATTGTCCCCAAAATGATTCTGGAATTTCAAATACTGCTCCATCGGTCTTTCTTATATAGTATTCGTATTGACCTTCTGATGTTTCGAAGTTGAAAGCGATTAAATTATCATTAGCAGGAAATATTTTGCTGTTGAAAAACTCAATGTTATTTCCGTTTTCATCTTGTACTTTAATTTTTGAGCTTGTTCCATCTGCAAGTATTTTATATAAAGCATATGAACTGTTTGTTCCTAAATCTCTAGTTTGTATTATGCTAATATTGTTAACTGTAGTATATAAAGCTTTAGCACCTGATATGTCTAAATGTGTGACTTTCCCTATAGTTATAGTTGGGTTGATTGATTCACTTTTTTCTTTTTCACAACCATATAAAATAGTGATAATTAATGTTGCTAATAAAATTCTTTTCATATCTTTTTGTGTTGAGTTTTTGACAAATGTAATTCAAAAAAGATTAGATTGTTAGGTTTTATAGATATTTCTCATTTTTAATCTAAAAATCAACTAAAGGCTGATACAATGAAGGATTGACTTGCCTATGTTTTAAGATGATTTCTTTGCTGTTTTGCCTATGTTCTTAAAATAAAAGGTGCTGATATGCGTATCTAAACTGGAAATCCTTCCGTCCTCGGAGGGATTTCTTTTTAATTATACGTGTCTGTAAATTTGTCCGCGGATTTTATTTATCAGATATAACTTATTAGTTGCCAAGTATTAATATCTGAATTTTTCTTTCGTTTTATATGGATAATGTGTATATTCGCACAAAACTCATATCAAAAATGTGTAAATTATCACATTTCTGATATTAAAAATGTGATTTGTTATGTTTGAAAGAGATATTATCAGGCAATTGTCGGCATGGAAAATGGACGTGAATAGGAAGCCACTTGTTATTCATGGGGCTCGTCAAGTAGGAAAGACATGGGCTTTGAAGTATTTCGGGAAGGTATATTTTGAGGATGTCGCCTATTTTAGTTTGGATAAAGATGAAAGCGGGCTTTGCGATATCTTTAAAACGACTAAAGATCCTAGGCGGATTATTCAGCAATTGTCTTTCTTGCATGGGAAGAAAATCAATCCTCAAACGACTTTACTCATATTGGATGAGATTCAGGAGTGTAATGAAGCACTAAACGCACTGAAATATTTTTGTGAGGAAGCTCCCGAATATGCGGTAGCTTGCGCAGGTTCTTTATTAGGTATTTATTTGAATCATATTGGCAATTCCTTTCCGGTGGGAAAGGTGAATCATTTGTCTATGTATCCGCTTACTTTTACGGAATTTCTGAAGACAAAAGACCCGAATATGTATGAGTATCTGTGTTTTATTAAAGAAATAGCTCCTCTTCCTCAAATATTTTTCGATAAGTTGCGTGAATCATTTGTTGCCTATTCCATTTGTGGCGGTATGCCCGAACCTGCTACTCTAATGATTGACTTCAATGATATGGAAAAGGTGGATTCGGCACTTCGGGATATCTTGAATGACTATGCATTGGATTTTGTAAAACATACTACGTCGGCATTGGCTCCCCGCATTAATTATGTATGGAATTCCTTGCCTTCACAATTGGCGAAGGAAAATCGTAAGTTTGTTTATCAGTTGGTGCGTCCCGGCGCCCGTGCTCGTGAGTATGAAGATGCTATTTTGTGGCTGGAGCAGGCAGGACTTATCAATAAGGTCGTATTGAGCAAGTCACCCAAATTACCATTGAAAGCGTATGATGATTTGAGTACATTTAAACTTTACGCATTAGATGTAGGACTGTTGAGGCAGTTGTCGGAGCTGGACGCAAGTGTTTTGCTTCTGTCTACTCCCGGCTATATGGAATATAAGGGAGCTTTGGCAGAGAATTATGTGTTGCAGAGTCTTACGGCACAGTTCCAGGCATCTTTTCGGTATTGGACTTCCGGCAATAAGGCTGAAGTAGATTTTCTGCTTCAATACGACAATCATATTTATCCGATAGAAGTGAAAGCAGACCAGAATGTAACAGGTAAAAGTCTGATTCAGTATGAGAAGCTTTTCCAACCCGTTTACCGGATTCGGTATTCAATGCTGAATTTGAAACAAGATGGTAATTTGATTAATATCCCCCTGTTTT
>ERZ791720.569-NODE-569-length-18920-cov-2.99306_pt1 | contig 18920 bp, 18 predicted proteins | sample MGYA00510048_ERZ791720 | MGnify/ENA primary metagenome ERZ791720 (study PRJEB30046, sample SAMN00715142) | human gut metagenome | study: EMG produced TPA metagenomics assembly of the A metagenome-wide association study of gut microbiota in type 2... | reverse complement strand
TTTTTCTTACCTGAAACAAGATTTTCAGCAGCATTGTTAAGGTCAACAATATATACCATATTGTCAAAATTCATTGCGATACCCCAATCGGGATCTTCATAAAAATTGTCGGCAAAGTTACCTAAGAATGATTTATCATCACCATTTAAAGCAGCTTTTGCCTTTGACCAAAATTCGCCGTCAAGCATATTGTCATAGTAGTCATCGTCGCCATCTGAATAAGATCCACTTATGATGTCGGCGGTTTGATTTGCAGCCATAAACTGACCCTCACTAAACTCATATGTTACATTCCCGTAATCATCAACTATTCTTTCACCGCCGTTAAGAGCATTGTTGAAAATAACAGCAATTACATCTGTCGGGAGATCAACATAATAAAGATTCGATTCAGCATCAGCAACCTGCATTTTGTAACCCGGTTACGCAAGACGCTCTGTTCCCTCGACAAATCCATCAGTATCAGATCCATTCCACCAAAAAATTCCCGCAGAATCTGCACCGTATTTTGCGCTCTTCCAAGAATTAGGCATTGCAAAATAAATTCTGTGTGTTTCTACGCCCTCACTTGGGACATAACGACCGTCGCTGTCAACTGCCGCAGATACTCCTGAAATGCCGACTACGGCGATAGAAAGCACCATTGCGATTGACAGAATCATACTCATAATTTTTTTCGTCATTTTAAAATCCCCTTTCTGATTACGGTTTAAAAAATATTCAGTATATGTATTGTGAATTGCAAAATTGCACTGCAATGCACTTCTAACCTCATACATATAATACAACTAATACAATATTTTGTCAATAGAATTTAAGACAATTCATACATTTTTTTGTAAACTTTTACCATAAAACAAAATTTTCCCTTTGCATATAATTTAAAATTCTGCAAAAAATAAAACCACCTCACGGAAAGGTGGTTTTTATTTTGAGTTTTTACGATGTTAATCATAACGAGGGACAGCACGAAAAATATCCGATTGAGTTGCCCTCACGGAACAGCAAAAAGGAGATTTCCCCTATTGTTGATGTTACGGAACACGAGGTTTATCCGCTTGAGTTTGCAAACTGTCACAGGACAAAGCCTCATTTTGACACAAACGGTGACATCACCGAGATTGTGACTACCGAAACAGAAGCTGAAACAGAAGAGCGAACCACTCACGAACAGCATAAGTAGGGACATACAAAAGCCTTGTGTCGGAGCTTACTGCTCCGACATTTCCTTTTATGCCGAGTTGCGAACAGATTATCCTTGCTCTGAGCTGATGAAAACCGTCCGTCACAATCGTAATATCTGTATTAAGGTTGTTGTCCTCAATAATTTTCATTGAATTTCTTATATTCTCGGTTGTGTTGGTTGACTTGTCCTCCATATAAAGTCTTGAAGAATCAATTTTCGACTCCGTCAGCACATTGTACATACATTGTGCCTCACTCATAATCTCGTCACTTCCCTGTCCTCCGCTGAGAACGGCATTTGCGTTCGGAGAATCGTCAAGATATGATTTTGCGGCGTCAATTCTGCCACGCAAAATTACCGACGGTCCCCACGGCTTAACCTGAGCACCGAGGACAATTGCAGTTGAGTTTTCGGGCGGAGCCTGACAGGTTGCCCACACCATTGCAGAGGTGACAATCGCACCGTAAACGGCAAAAGCGATAAAGCCGATATTCACTACACGAAAAACTATTTTAGTAAACAAATGCTTAAAGCAAAATGCCTTTATTGCTCCGTGAACAGGCGGAATTAACACGCACAACAGCCACAGACACAAAAAAGTTCCTGCAATATTGCCCGGGTTGATAATTCCGTGAGTCATAGGGATTACGAAAAATCCGAGAAATACAACTGCTGCGGCAATGCCGATTATGCGTAAAATTAACATCACCATTTTCAAAATATCACCCGACCTGTTAAATTTCTTTCATCTTATCAAACTCATTGTACATATTTTCAAGTGTTGACAAGCGGTCAATAAACGGAGTGTCAACAGCGCCCTCAAAGCACGATTCTTTCTTGCTTTTGAGAACCTCCATTGCAGATTTGTCGGGATTGTTGATTGTTCCGGCACCTGCAACACAACCGCCGGGGCAAGCCATACCCTCGAGCAGATAGCCGTTGTACTTGCCTGCCTTTGCCATACGCAGAAGCTTTACGCACTCGTCAAGTCCCTGTGCATTGGCAACCTTGACCTCTCTTTCGGGATCAAGCTTGTGAATCGCATTGACAACAGCCTTTGCAACACCGCCGCTTACGGCAAAGCCTCTGCCGTCTGCGCTTGAGAATGAAAGCGGTTTTTCGTCAACCTCAACAGCGTTAAAATCAACCTCTTTTGCGGCAAACATTCCCGCAACTTCTTCAAAAGTCAGCACAAAGTCGATATCACTTCGGATACTTCTGCGGCTTGCCTCAAGCTTTTTAGCGGCACATGGTCCGATAAACACAACTCTGCAATCGGGATAATGCTGTTTTGTAAGTCTGCCCGTGAGAACCATCGGAGTGAGTGCCATTGAAATGTACGGAGCAATATCGGGGAAAGTTTTCTTCGCCATAACGCTCCATGCAGGACAACAGGAAGTCGCCATGAACGGCTGTTTTTCGGGAACCTCTTCCATAAAATCCTTTGCCTCTTCAACCGTACAAAGGTCGGCACCGACCGCAACCTCAACAACATCAGTAAATCCGAGAGCCTTAAAGGCATTTCTGATTTTATTTGACGGAAGTCCCTTGAACTGACCTGCAATTGCAGGTGCAACTGCGGCATAAACAGGTGTGTCGCTGTTGATTGCCATAATAGTCTGGAAAATCTGACTTTTGTCAACAATTGCGCTGAACGGACAGCTTACAAGGCACATTCCGCACGAAACGCACTTGTTATAATCAATATCTGCTCTGCCGTGTTCATCGCTGTGGATAGCTTTCATACCGCATGCGGCGGCACACGGACGCTCCTGCTTTATGATTGCATTGTACGGACACGCACCCTGACATTTTCCGCATTTGATGCACTTTTCATCGTCAATATGCGATTTTCCGTGTACAATCGAGATTGCTCCCTTCGGGCAAACCTCTGTACACGGGTGTTCAAGACAGCCCTGACAGCCGTCTGTCACAACCACTCTTTTTTCGGCACACTTATGACAGGCGAATTTTATTATATTGATTAACGGCGGATCGTAAACCTTTTCGTCAATCATACTTTCTTCAACACCTGTTGAGATAGGCGCTTGTTTTGAAACGGGCAAAAGCGGAAGTCCCATTGCAAGGCGAAGTCTTTCGCCCACAATGGCTCTTTCGAGAAATATACTTTCACGGTATGTTGAAATTTCACCCGGGATAATTTCATACGGAAGATTTTCAAATTTTGAATAATCTCCGCCCTCGTATGCAAACCTTGCAACCTCGGTGAAAATTTGATTACGGATTTTTGTCTTTGACGAATACAGTCCTCTCAAGGCACTCATCCTTTCACTGTGTGTATTTTATTTTCTATTCAATCATTCACTAAATTTAAATCGCAGCAACGCTCTGCCTTGCTTGCAATCTTGTACATAGGAGCGTTAGCTCCTCAGAGGTTCAATGGAACATTGAATCTCTGAATTGCAACATAATGTTGCAATTCGTACTTAGATTATACACTACACTACCCTTGTTTTCAACAGATACAGGCTTATTTTGCAAAAATTTTGCGATATTATTTACATAATATCAAACTTTATCCCGAGCGATTTTGTCACATTTATTGACTTTAAGTGAATATTGTTATAAAATGGTGTCATACTATCAAAAATTACGAGGTACAAACCTATGAAATGTCCTAATTGCGGTTTTGAAACCGAGTCTGCGTTTTGTCAGATGTGCGGAACGAAAATTTCCGAAGCTTTACATACACAAAGTAATGAAACAACCGAAACTGAGTACACCTCGCCTTTGCCGCAGACAGGCTTTGAACAGGCGGAGGGCTTTGCTCCGCAGATTCAAAATGAAATGCCCGAACTTGAAATAAATCAGCCACCCATTCCCTACATTCCGCCGGCAGAACAGCCGATTGATAAAAAGAAAGCTTTTAAAATCGTGAAAATTGTTGCCGCCTGTGTGATTGGTGCGGTCATTATTGCAGGCATTGCAATCAATGTAACTGCGGCGATATCGGGCAACAGCAAGTCAATTTTCGGCAACAGTTCAATTAGTGACTGGGTGAATCGTCCTGAAATGTACAGCGGGGATTATTAATTTCAATTGCACAATTGCACAATAATTGCCTTTTATCAACATTTTATAATACAGTAAAGTAAAATAATGTGCTAACTTAGTCATTTTTTGACACCTCACTTGATTTATGGTATAATTTCACTAATAAATTTTTGAGGTGAATAAAAAATGAAAAAATTCTTTTCTGTAGTGCTTATTTCTGCAATGGTTGTTTTGACTGCGTTTACAGGTTGTTCGGAAAATGACACATCTAACAGCAGTTCACAAACAACAAGCAAAGCATCGGATGTTCAATCGTCTGCTGTTGCGGATAAGGCTGATTTTGATTCTGAAGAAGTTGAGAAAAATATTAAAATCACGCCATATATATATGATGATGTCTCAACACATTACTTTGTTGCTGTGTTGAAAAACAATTCAAATCGAGCTTGTACACTCACTATACATTTAGAGTTAATTGACAAAGACGATGATGTCATAGATACCGAAACTGAAACAATTAACGCTTTCGCACCCGGAACAGAGGTTGCAGTAAAGTTTAATCATGATAAAGATGATGAAGAGTTTGCCAGGTATGAATATACACTTTTACCCAAAGAACTTACCGACTATCAGTGTGTAACACAGGATCTTGATTGTAAAGTATCGACTGACACAGATAAAGCTACCATTTCTGTAACAAACACAGGCAACCTTGTTGCAAAATATGTTCAATACACAGCCTTGTTCTTCCAAGGTGATGAATTAGTTTATGCCGACAATGATTATGTTGTAGACAGTGACAACGAAATAAAAGCAGGTCAAACAGAAAAAGCAGAATCTTCATGTAATAAAAAATTTGATTCCGTAAAAGTATATCTTAACGGTTCGGCTTACTGATATAATCAGTAATTAAAATTTCATAAAAATAAAACGGTAGGAAAGGCATTGCAGTTTTGCAAATTGTCTTTCCTGCCGTTTTTATGTTTAGGTTTAAAATAAGTTATTCGGGTCTGCCGATTTTGCGGAAACGCTCATAGCGTGCATTCAAAAGCTCTTCGTCATCAAGGGCAAGATTCTTTTCAAATGTTCTTTTGATGAGCATTTTAAGGCTTTCAAACATAGCCTGATCGCCTGCCTTTGGCTGACGGATGATTCTCTCGATTACGCCGAGGTCAAACAAATCCTGTGCGGTAAGCCTGAGAGCCTCTGCCGCATCAGCCGCCTTTGAGCTGTCTTTCCAGAGAATTGACGCACAGCCCTCGGGAGAAATTACCGAATAAACAGAATTTTCAAGCATCCATACTTCGTCGGAAACTGCAAGTGCAAGCGCACCGCCGCTGCCGCCCTCACCGATAAGAACGGTAAGTACGGGAGTTTTGAGAGTCATCATTTCCATGAGGTTTTCGGCAATAGCCTGTCCCTGACCTCTTTCCTCTGCACCGATTCCGGGGTATGCACCGCTTGTATCAACAAGGCAAAGAACAGGTCTTCTGAACTTTTCAGCCTGTTTCATAAGTCTTAAAGCCTTGCGGTAGCCCTCGGGATGAGCCTGACCGAAGTTGCGTTCAACACGCTCTTTTGTATTTCTGCCCTTTTCAATTCCGATTACAGTAACGGGAATGTCAAAGAGCATTGCAAGTCCTGCAACAACTGCTTTATCATCGGCATATCTGCGGTCACCGTGAAGCTCAATGAAGCTGTCACCGAACATATGGGCAATGTAGTCAACCGAGGTCAGCTTGTTAGCATCTCTCGCCGCCATAACCTTTTCGTAAGCTGTCATTTTTAAGCCTCCTCACCGCTGTAACCGTGCAATTTAAGCAGTTTTACAAGTGTAGATTTCAAATTATTTCTGCTGACAACCGAATCAATAAAGCCCTTCTGAAGAACAAATTCCGAGGTTTGGAAGTCCTTGGGGAGCTTTTGACGGATTGTCTGCTCGATTACTCTCGGACCTGCAAAGGCAACAAGACAATCGGGCTCGGCAAGAATAATGTCGCCCTCCATTGCAAACGATGCCGTAACACCGCCTGTTGTCGGGTCTGTAAGCACCGTGATGTAGAGATTACCTGCGTCGCTGTGTCTTTTTACCGCACCCGAAGTTTTTGCCATTTGCATAAGCGAGAGGATGCCTTCCTGCATTCTTGCGCCGCCTGCGGCAGTACAAACAACAATCGGCATTGCATTTTCGGTTGCATATTCAAACGCACGGGTGATTTTTTCGCCCGTGATTACGCCCATACTTCCCATCATAAAGGTCGGATCCATAACACAGAGAACGGTATCAATGCCGTTCATCTTACATTCTCCGCAGATAACAGACTCCTTAGCACCTGTTTTTCTCGCCTTTTCAAGCTTTTCGTCATATCCCGGAAAATCAAGAATATTATGGCTTGAAAGGTCTGCGTCAAACTCAACAAAGGTATCCTTGTCGGCAAGCATTTCAACTCTGTCTCGTCCGTTCATTCTGAAATGGTGGTTGCATTTTGTGCAGACATGAAGATTTTCCTCCATATCAGTTGTAAGGAGCATAGTGTTGCATTTGGGGCATTTTATCCACATTTCGTCGGGAACGAAGGGTACATTTTTGCTCTCGCCCGCATCGGACTCAAGCTCATTCTTCGGTTTTCTGAAAGCAAACAAATCCATATCTTTTACTTCTTCCTGTCGGCGTGTTTCTCTTCAAACTCTGCCATAAAATCTGTTGTATATTCACCGCTCACAAACTGTTCGTCCGAGAGAATCTCGGCAAGAAGGTCACGGTTAATGTCAATTCCGTCAATGGTAAGCTCGGAAAGAGCCATTTTCATCTTTCTGATCGCCTCGGCACGGCTTCTTGCCTGAACAATCAGCTTGCCGATCATCGAATCATAGTACGGAGGAACAAAATAGTCCTGATAAATCGCCGTATCAAATCTTACAAATGCACCGCCCGGAGTGTGAAGTCTTGTAATTCTTCCGCAGCTCGGTCTGAATCCCTTTTCCGGATTTTCGGCATTGATTCGGCATTCAATTACATTGCCGTGTGTGAAGATGCTGTCCTGAGTGCGTGAAAGCTTTGCTCCTGCGGCAATTCTTATCTGCCACTGAACAATGTCAAGACCTGTTACCATTTCCGTAACACCGTGTTCAACCTGCAGACGGGTGTTCATTTCCATAAAGTAGAAGTTGTTGTCCATATCAAGCAAAAATTCAACTGTGCCTGCATTGACATAGTTGACTGCCTTTGCCGCCTTAACAGCCGCAATCATCATCTCTTTACGGGTTTTCTCGTCAAGAGCGGGGCTTGGACTTTCTTCAATCATCTTCTGGTTCTTTCTCTGAACAGAGCATTCACGCTCACCAAGACATACGATATTACCGTATTTGTCGCACAAGAGCTGCATTTCAATGTGTTTTACAGGGTGAATGAATTTTTCTATGTAGCAGGCACCGTCACCGAATGCTGACTGAGCCTCGCTTGAAGCTGACAAAAATGCCTCTTCAAACTGCTCCATTGAATCAACACGGCGAATGCCCTTTCCGCCGCCGCCAGAACGAGCCTTGATGAGAAGCGGAAAACCGATTTTTTCAGCTTCCTCTTTTGCCTGTTCAACGCTTTCAACAATATCGCAGCCGGGGGTTACGGGAACACCTGCGGCACGCATAGTCTTTCTTGCGTTGTCCTTGTCGCCCAAAAGCTTTATCATTTCGGATGAAGGACCGATAAAGTTGATGTTGCACTGTTCACAGAGCGAAACAAACTTGGCATTTTCGGACAAGAGTCCGTAGCCGGGATGAATAGCCTGAGCACCGCTTTCAACGGCAACGGTGAGAATTGCAGGCATATTGAGATAGCTGTCGGCAACACGGTTACCGCCTACGCAGTAACTTTCATCGGCAAGCTGAACATGCAGGGAGTCCTTGTCTGCCTCAGAATAAATTGCTACTGTGCTGATGCCCATTTCACGGCAGGCACGGATAATTCTTACTGCAATTTCGCCTCGGTTGGCAATCAGAATTTTTGAGAACATTTTTTCACTTCCAGTTATTTATCGCATTGCGGCTGTCTGCACCCAAAACGGCACAGACAGCCTTTAAAATCACTTATTTTCAACAAGTGCAAACGAAAGCTCGGCACTTACACAGAGCTTGCCGTCAACATAACCCTTTGCGTCAATAAAGTAGAATGCACCTCTGCTCTTTGTGAGTGTGCAGACACTTTCAAGAGTGTCGCCCGGTTTCACGGGATTTCTGAACTTAACATTGTTCATCTTTGTAAAGTAAGGTGTGCAGTTCTTAACCTTGTCTGCAAGAAGGCAACAGCTTGCCTGTCCCATCATTTCGCAGAGAATAACACCCGGAACAACGGGGTTACCGGGGAAATGTCCCTGTAAAAAGAACTCGTCACCTTTGATTGTATATCTGCCCTTTGCCGTGTTTTCGTCAACGCTTTCAGCCTCTTCAACAAGAAGCATATTGTCACGATGCGGCAAAATCTTTTTAATTTCTTCCTGATTCATACTGTCCTCCGATTATTTAACCTTGAATAACGGCTGACCGTATTCAACAAGATCTCCGTCCTTAACAAGAACTTCAACGATTTCATAGTCGTCCTCAGCCTGAATTTCGTTCATACACTTCATAGCCTCGATAATGCAAACGGTTGAGCCCTTGCTTACTTTCTTTCCGACAGGAGCAAAAGGAGCCTTGCCCGGTGCCGATGCGGCATAGAATACGCCGACAATCGGAGCGTTTACAGTCTTGGCGTCTTCCTCGGGAGCGGCAGACTGAGCCGCAGGAGCCTGTGGCTGAACAGGCGCAGGAGCAGGAACATCTGTTGCAGTCGGCTGATATGCACCGATTGGAGATGCATTAAAAATCTGCTGTGCCGGATGTTCTTTTTCAAGATGAATCTTTGTACCGTCCTCTTTTTCAATTTCAAGAACGCTCAAAGAAGAATTTTCAAGAAGGGAAATATATTCCTTGATTTCTTCAATTTTATTCATAGTAATTCCCTCACTTAATATTTTTTAAATACAAGACAAGCGTCATGTCCGCCAAAGCCGAGGTTGGTTGAAGCGGCAACATTTACATCACGCTTAACTGCTTTGTTAGGTGTATAGTTAAGGTCAAGACCTTCATCGGGTTCGTCAAGGTTGATTGTCGGCGGAATAATACCGTCATTGAGAGCCATAACAGAAGCGATAGCCTCAACTGCGCCTGTTGCACCGAGAAGATGACCTGTCATTGATTTTGTTGAGCTGATATTTGCATCATAAGCCTTTTCACCGAGAGCAGTTTTAATAGCCATTGTTTCGGTAAGGTCATTAAGATGTGTGCTTGTGCCGTGAGCATTGATATAAAGCTGTGCGTCATCGGCAACATTTGCCTCCTCAAAAGCAATCTTAATTGCTCTTGCAAGACCTGCACCGTTAGGATCGGGAGCTGTAACATGATGTGCGTCACAAGTATTGCCGTAGCCTGAAAGCTCTGCATAAATCTTAGCACCTCTTGCAACTGCGTGCTCATACTCTTCAAGAACGAGCATACCTGCGCCCTCGCCCATGATGAAACCGTCACGATTCTTGTCGAACGGACGGGATGCGTGCTTTGGATCATCGTTTGTTGAAAGAGCTTTCATATTCTGGAAACCTGCAATTGTGAGAGGAGCAACAACCGCCTCTGCACCGCCTGCGATGATAGCGTCAGCGTAGCCGTCCTTAATGCAGTGGAAAGCCTCACCGATTGAATTTGTACCTGTTGCACAGGCGCTCATAACCGAAAGAGACACACCTTTTGCGTTAAAACGGATTGCAACATTACCTGTTGCGATATTACCGATCATCATCGGAATGAAGAAAGGAGAAACCTTTCTCGGGCCTCCGTTTTCCATGCCCACTGTATTCTTAACAAAGGTCTGCAAACCGCCGATACCTGCGCCGATATAAACACCGAAACGGTTCTCGTCTATCTTGCCTATGATACCGCTGTCGTCAACTGCTTGCTGTGCCGCTGCGATTGCGTACTGTGTATATGGATCAAGCTTTCTTACTTCTTTTTTCTCAATATACTGTGTGGGATCAAAATCCTTGACTGTACCTGCGATGTGAACCTTGAGGTCACTTGTATCGAAAGCTGTGATTGTTTCGATACCGCAAACGCCGTCAACCATATTTTTCCACATTGTAGGCACATCGTTACCAATCGGTGAAATTGCGCCCATACCTGTTACAACTACTCTTCTGCTCATTATATCCTCCAAATCAATTACATTGCAAGTCCGCCGTCAACTCTGATAACCTCGCCTGTTACATAAGCGGCATCGTCAGAGCAGAGGAAAGCTACTACATCTGCAACATCATCGGGAGTACCGATACGCTTTGCAGGAATCTGTGCTTTCATTGCGTCCTTTACCTTATCGGGAAGTACACTTGTCATATCTGTTGCAATGTAACCCGGAGCAACTGCATTAGCCGTAACGCCTCTGCCGGCAAGTTCCTTTGCAACCGACTTTGTAAGACCGATAATACCGGCCTTTGACGCAGAATAGTTAGCCTGACCTGCGTTGCCGGTAAGACCGACAATTGACGCTGTGCTGCAGATTCTGCCGTAACGCTTTTTCATAAAGTGCTTGTATGTATGCTTAATCATGTTGAATGTACCCTTGAGGTTTACATTGATTACAGCATCAAAATCTTTTTCGTCCATATTTAAAACGAGCTTATCTCTTGTGATGCCTGCGTTGTTTACAAGAATTTCGATACTGCCGAACTCCTCAATGACCTGATCGACAACCTTCTTTGACTCTTCAAAATTTGAAACATCACAGAAATATTGCTCAACCTTTGTGCCGTACTGTGAAAGCTCTTCCTTAGCCTTAATGCCCTCGTTTTCGTCACCTACATAGAGAATTGCGATGTTAGCACCCTCTTTTGCAAGCTTTGTTGCGATTGCAAGACCGATACCTCTTGAGCCGCCTGTTACTACGGCTGTTTTATTTTCAAATCTCATTATATTATACCTCCGAACAGTATCAAAGTTCAAGTGCGTCAATATCAGCCGCAGTTTCAACCTTGAATGCCTTTACATCTCCGTTGATTCTCTTTACAAGGCCTGTGAGAGTTTTGCCCACACCAACCTCAATAAAGGTGTCAACGCCGTCATTAATCATATTTTCAACAATAGTCTGCCATTTTACGGGATTCTCAACCTGTGCTTTGACAAGCGTTTTGAAATCGCCCGAATACGGCTGAGCCGTGTAATCGGAATAAATCTGAACCTTTGGCTGAGCAAAGTCAACATTTTCCATATACTTTCCGAGTCCCTCTGCGGCATCAGCCATAAAGGGAGAATGGAACGCACCGCTTACTGCGAGAAGTTTTGCCCTTCCGCCCTCTGCTTTAACTGCCTCGCAGAAAGCGTCGGCATTTTCACTTGTTGTTGCAACAACAGTCTGAGCCGGTGAGTTGTAGTTTACGGGATATGTTTTGTCAAACCTTGAGCAGATTTTTTCAACCTTTTCGGGAGTAAGCTTTAATACGGCAGCCATTGCACCGGGATTTTCCGTTGCGGCTTTGTCCATAAGCTCGCCTCTTTTGCAAACGAGTCTGAAAGCCTCTTCATCGGAAAGGATTCCCGAAAAAGCAAGTGCAGAAATCTCACCGAGTGAAAAGCCTGCTACGCAGTCGGGGGTGATACCCTTTTCAACAAGAGCTCTTGCGGCTGCAAGGTCGGCGGTAAAAATACACGGCTGTGTATTTACTGTCTTTGAAAGCTCCTCCATTGTACCCTCAAAGCACTGCTTTGAAGTGTTTTCTCTTATAGAATCAGCCATTTCGTAAACAGCCTTTGCGGCAGGCGAATTGTCGTAAAGATCCTTGCCCATACCGCTGTACTGTGCGCCCTGACCTGAAAAAATAAATGCTATTTTACCCATTTTGTTGCTCCGTTCAATACTTCTTCTGCCTGTGAGAACATCTCTTCAATCATTTCTCTTGCCGGCTGCTCCTTTTTAACCATACTTGCAACCTGTCCTGCAAGAACGGTACCCTGAGAAACATCGCCCTCTCTCACGGCTCTTCTGAGTCTGCCGAGTCCCATATTTTCAAGCTCCTCATCGGAAACATTAGCCGAATCGTACTCAGCCTTTGTATATTCACGGGTAAACGAGTTACGGATTGAACGAACAGGATGACCGAGTCTTTTACCTGTTACAACCGTGTCAATATCTCTTGCTTTGAGAATTTTGTTCTTATATTCCTGAGAGATAGTACATTCCTTTGCAACGAGAAATCTTGTGCCGACCTGAACGCCCTGAGCGCCGAGCATAAATGCTGCGGCAATCTGTCTGCCGTCTGCAATACCGCCTGCGGCAATTACAGGTATATTTACTGCATCAACAACCTGAGGAACAAGAGCCATTGTTGTGAGATCACCGACATGACCGCCTGACTCGCCACCCTCTGCGATAACGGCAAAAGCACCGTCTTTTTCCATTTTCCTTGCAAGCGCAACGCTCGGAACAACAGGAATAACCTTGATGCCTGCCTCAAGCCACTTTGCCATGTACTTGCCAGGGTTGCCTGCACCTGTTGTGATGACCTTGATGCCCTCTTCAACTACAACATCGCTTACTTCCTCTGCAAACGGACTCATAAGCATGATGTTTACGCCGAAAATTTTATCGGTCATTGTTTTGCACTTTCTGATTTCCTCACGGAGCTGTTCACCGTTGGAATTCATAGCTGCAATAATGCCGAGACCGCCTGCGTTTGAAACACCTGCGGCAAGCGATGCGTCAGCTACCCAAGCCATGCCTCCCTGAAAAATAGGGAACTCAAGACCGAGCGACTGGTCAATGACAGTAGAAATCATATGTAATATCTCCTTTTCTGCATTTTTACTTGATTTTCAGAAACAGAAAGTTTGCAAGATTTCATTATTTTGAAAAATTTACGGCAAATTCTGCACCTGATTCCATACTTTATGGCATATCAGTCTGATTTTACTCCAAAAGTACAGAAAAGTCAATATATATGAAGAATTATCTTACCGTTAAGCCTTTAACTGCAATAGTCCTCAAGAGCCTTCATAAGATTTTCTTTTCCCTTTATTTCAATTCCTTTTTCAAGGTAAAGTGCGTCGCCTTTCGGAAGATTTGATACTCTGCAGTCGGTTGTCAGATACACTTTGTCCTCTCCTTTTTTGTACACAACAATATACCCTTTTTCAGCTTTTATAATGTAGTAGCCTTCCGTTGTACCGTTATTCTGCGACGATGAATAATTGCCTGTTGCAGAGGTGTTTTCCGCAGAATTCACGGGAGCAAAAAGCGAGCTTATCATCATACACGCAATCAAAATCACGCCTGTTAATCCAACTATTTTTTTCATAATACAGCACTCTTTCCGTCAGTTTTTACTTTTATTTTTTCCCGAACCAACGGTTATATTCATCATTTTTATAAAATTCCAACCAAAAGACCGCCTTAATTCTGCATATTTTTTAAGAGAAATTTGCATTAATATATTTATTTTTTTCTTTTCAGGTGATATAATAATCAAATGAGTATTCCTGCTTGTAATTTTGAACATATATGTTATTATATAATTTATGTATTACAGCCGGCGCACTGCGTTTGTGCAAATCACTCAGACAAATTACAAACCGACGGTTGTTAGTTTAACCGTAAATTGTGAATTGATAAAGGAGATAATATGCGAAACAAGCGTGAAACTGACATCAGTCAGTATAAGGATATTCAGCAAAATGAATTATCCGAAAAAGCTGACGGAGGTGCAAAAAGATTTTTCAGGGGGCTTGGCAAGTTTCTGATTACCGTTTGTTCGGTATGTCTGGTTGCTATGCTTATTACGGGCATTTCACTTGCTGTCTACATTTTCACCATTGCGTCCGAACCTACGGGCATAGACCTCAAGGCAAAGTCTATGAACCAGACAAGCCGAATATATATTCAGAATGAGGATACAAAGGAATTTAAAGAGTATCAGAAGCTATACGATACCGAGAACAGAATCTGGGTTGACAATCAGGATATTCCTAAGGCAATGAAAGATGCGGTAGTCGCAATTGAGGACAAGCGTTTCTTTGACCACAACGGTGTTGACTGGGGCAGAACTCTTTCCGCCGTTGCAAATCTTGCAACCGGTTCGGACTCATACGGCGGTTCAACAATCACCCAACAGCTTATTAAGAACATTACAGATGACAACGAGGTTTCAATTACAAGAAAGCTTCGTGAAATCACAAAGGCACTAAAGCTTGAACAGGAATATACAAAGGATCAGATTCTTGAAGCGTACCTCAATGTTGTAAACTTCGGCAATAACTGTCAGGGCGTTGAATCGGCGGCTCAGCTTTACTTTGGCAAGAGCATAAAAGACTGTTCAATTGCAGAATGTGCGGCAATTGCGGGAATTACACAAAACCCGTCAAGATGGAATCCGCTTGTTTTCCCCGAAAACAACAAGGAACGCCGTGAAATCGTTCTCAATGAAATGTATGATCAGGAAAAAATTTCCAAAGACGAATTTGATGCGGCTATGAAAGAAAGTGCCACAATGACATTTGTCGGCTGGCAGGCATCCGATGACGATGACGATGATGACGAGGCAGATGTTCAGAACTGGTATATTGATCAGCTCTTTCGTGATCTTCAAAAGGACATTGCGGAATATTACAACATAAGCGAAACTGCGGCATCTTCAAAGCTTTACACAGAGGGACTTAAAATCTACTGTGCAATGGATGAAAATGCTCAAACCTACCTTGAAAATGCGGCACTCAATATTGATAAATCAAATGATTCCGACCTTCAGATTGCGTCAACAATTATGGGATATGACGGCAGAGTAATTGCAACAGTCGGTTCTTCAACAAAGAAAGAAGGCGCTCTCGGCTGGGACAGATCCTACAACTCCGTACTTCAGCCGGGTTCTTCAATCAAGCCTGTTGTTGTTTACCCTTATGCAATCGAATCAAAGAAGCTTTATTTCTCATCAATGGTTCTCGATGAACCGCTCGACAACTATCGTACAAATGAAAGCGGTCAGCTTGTTTCGGGTCCTAACAACGCATACGGCTACTACAACGGCAATATGAGTCTTCCCGATGCAATCGAGTGGTCCTCAAACGCAACAGCCGCTCAGACCATGGAGCTTATCGGCGGTCCGAGCGTTGCATATCAGCAGGTTGTTACAAAAATGGGATTTAAGAATCTTACGGAACAGGATGCACAGAACACGGGTGCTCTTTCAATTGGCGGTATGAACGGCGGTGTTACAGTAAGAGAAATGGCTGCTGCTTACACATATCTCGGCAACGGCGGTCTTTACTACGAACCGTACACATACTACTATGTAACCGACTCTGAGGACAACATAATCATTGATAACCGTGACGCAGTTCCGAAACAGGCTTATTCAGCCGAAACAGCAGGAATCATGAACAGACTGCTTCACTACAATGTTACAAACAGTGCTCACACAAACGCACATTATGCTCAGATTTCAGGCTGGGACATTATCGGCAAAACAGGTACAACCGATGACGATAAGGATTCATGGTTCTGCGGATGTTCGCCATATGCCGTAATGGCTACATGGTGCGGTTTTGATAAGCCTAAAACCATTTCCTACAGCGGAAGAACAACGGCAACAAAATTCTTTGCAAATGTTATGGGCAAGTACCTTGAAGGCAAAGAAAAAAAGGAATATAAAATATCCGATAATCTGATTGAGGCAACATATAATCCTACAACGGGACTTATTGTTTCAACAGATAATATTTCGGGACGATATGTGGGCTACTACACCGAGGACAATATGCCGAGTTCGGGAGGTTCATATTACAGCGGTAACTATGAATACGGCTCAGATGTCTCAGACTCCTCAAGCTACTACGATCCCAATTACGGCGGTGACAACAGCGGTAACTATTACGGCGGCGACACAAGCAACAGCGGAGGAGATAATTCAGGCGGCGACACCTCCGGCGGAGGAGATAATTCAGGCGGAGAACCTTCCGGTGGAGGAGATAATTCAGGCGGAGACCCTTCAGGCGGAGGGGAATCCTCAGGCGGAGGCGAAAGCTCCGGAGGCGGTGAATCGTCAGGCGGCGGTGAGGAAACTCCCCCTGCCGCAGAATAAAATAACAGGTTAAAACCAAAAACTCGAAAGGAAAGGTTTTTAGATATGGTTTCAATAGCAATTATGGGTCACGGTGTTGTAGGTTCGGGTGTTGCCGAAATCTTTACAACACACAAACAGAAGCTTTATGCAAGCATCGGTGAAGAGGTTTATGTCAAGAAGATTCTTGACCTTCGTGAATTTCCCGACAGCCCGCTTGCAGACAGATTCACAAAAAACTTTGAAGATATCATCAACGACCTCGAAATAAGAGTTGTTGTTGAAGTTATGGGCGGTCTTAATCCTGCTTATGACTTTGTAAAGAGATGTCTTAAAGCAGGTAAGAGTGTTGTTACTTCAAACAAGGAGCTTGTTGCCGCTCACGGTGCAGAACTCCTTGAGATTTCAAAGGAAACAAACACAAACTTCCTCTTTGAAGCATCGGTAGGCGGCGGTATTCCGATTATCCGCCCGATGAGCCAGTGTCTTGTTGCAAACAATGTTGACGAGATTGCCGGTATTCTTAACGGTACAACAAACTTTATCCTTACAAAGATGATTGAAGACGGTATGCAGTTTGACGATGCGCTCAAGCTTGCTCAGGAGCTTGGCTTTGCCGAGAGAAATCCTGCCGCTGATATCGAAGGTCACGACGCTTGCCGTAAGATTTGTATTCTTGCATCTCTTGCATACGGAAAGCATGTTTATCCCGACTCTGTACATACAGAGGGCATTACAAAAATTACACTTGAAGATGTAAGATACGCTGAGGCTTTCCATTGCGTAATTAAACTTATCGGCAGTGTTAAGCGTCTTGCGGACGGCAAGATTGACATCATCGTTGCTCCTATGCTCGTTCCGAACAAGAGCCAGCTTGCTAACATTGACTATGAGTTCAACGGCATTATGGTAAGAGGCGACTGCACAGGCGATGTAGTATTCTACGGCAAGGGTGCAGGCAAGCTTCCTACAGCAAGCGCAGTTGTAGCCGATGTAATCGACTGCTGTAAGCACCTCAAGACAAGAAAGTTCCTTTACTGGGCAGACGGCAACGGCAAAAACATTCTTCCTTGGGAAGAGTCAAGCCGTGCCATGTATGTTCGTGCAAACGGCAGTAATGTTGCAGAAAAGGCAGAAAAATTATTCGGTGAGGTAACAGTAATCAATAAGGCTGACGCACCTGCCGATGAAAAAGCATTTGTTGTCAAGGCTATGCCGTACAACGAATTTGCCGAGAAGATTGCTCAGCTTGAGGCTGACGGTGTTTCGGTACTTTCAAGTATCCGTGTGGCTGATTTATAATTTTACAGAGGGAGTATTAAGTACATGAGTTTGATAGTTCAGAAATTTGGCGGCAGCTCTGTTGCCAATGCCGAAAGAGTAATGAATGTTGCATCAATCGTAACAGACACTTACGCAAAGGGCAATGATGTTGTAGTTGTTGTATCCGCTCAGGGCGACACAACAGACGATCTCATTGAAAAGGCAAACGAAATCAATCCAAAGGCTTCAAAAAGAGAAAAGGATATGCTTCTTGCCGCAGGCGAGCAGATTTCTATTTCACTTCTTGCAATGGCAATCGAAAAGCTCGGTTACCACGCTGTTTCTCTTCTTGGCTGGCAGGCAGGTTTCAATACCACTTCTGCTCACACAAGCGCAAGAATCAGAAAAGTTGAGCCTGACAGAATTAAGAAAGAGCTTGACAAGAAGAACATTGTAATCGTTGCAGGCTTCCAGGGCATTTCAAAATACGGCGATATTACAACACTCGGCAGAGGCGGTTCAGACACAAGTGCCGTAGCTATTGCGGCTGCAATGCACGCTGATCTTTGTCAGATTTTCACCGATGTTGAGGGTGTTTACACAGCTGATCCGAGAAAGGTTAAGAACGCTAAGAAGCTTCAGGAAATCTCTTATGACGAAATGCTTGAGCTTGCTACACTCGGTGCTCAGGTTCTTAACAACCGTTCGGTTGAAATGGCTAAAAAATATAATATCGAGCTTGAAGTGCTTTCAAGTATGACAAAGGCTTCGGGTACAATTGTAAAGGAGAAAACTAAAATGGAAAAAATGTTAATCAGCGGTGTTGCTAAAGATACAGATGTTGCAAGAATTTCTGTTATGGGTGTTCCGAATATCCCCGGTCTTGCTTTTAAGATGTTCTCAAAGCTTTCTGCTAAAGATATCAATGTTGACATTATTCTTCAGTCAATCGGTCATGACGGCAAGAAGGACATCAGCTTTACAGTTGCCAAGAACAGAGGCGAAGAGGCTGTTGCTCTTATGAAGGAATACACAGAGAACCTCGGTGCAGAGGAAATCCTCTATGACGATAAGGTAGCTAAGATTTCAATTGTCGGCGCAGGTATGGAAAGCCACGCAGGCGTTGCTACAAAGATGTTTGAGGCTCTTTATGACGCTCAGGTCAACATCCAGATGATCAGCACAAGCGAAATCAAGGTTTCGGTTCTTATTGATTCAGCAGACGCTGACAAGGCTGTAAGCGCTATCCACAGCAAGTTCTTTGACTAATAATTAATTTCGGTTAATACAAAAATCCCCCCCCCCCCCCGGAAAGGGGGTTTTTTTCA
>ERZ791720.564-NODE-564-length-19026-cov-2.71604_pt1 | contig 19026 bp, 20 predicted proteins | sample MGYA00510048_ERZ791720 | MGnify/ENA primary metagenome ERZ791720 (study PRJEB30046, sample SAMN00715142) | human gut metagenome | study: EMG produced TPA metagenomics assembly of the A metagenome-wide association study of gut microbiota in type 2... | reverse complement strand
TTGAATATCCGAGCTTAAATGCGTTCATCCGCATTCCTGACGAACCCATGTGGAATCCGAAGCTTTGGGCAGGCGTTCGTACTTTCAATTGGAGAGACGGAGAATCTCTCTCTGAAGCCTGGATCCGTTACGCATACGATCAAAGAAGAAACAGCCGTCATCAGAAATATTTCTATCGCACGGACCGCGAATAATTCTTCTTGAATCTTCAACAAAAAAACCGCTGCTGCAGCGGGTTTTTTGTTGTCTATTGGATCGGCGTTTTCTTTACCGAAATAATGCCGGCCTTCTCTCGCCAGGCTTCGATCCATCCGGTGAGCAAAACTGTATCGGCAACTTCTACTGTTAATTTAAACGTGCCGTCTCTTCTCTCTTCCAGCTTCTGCATCCGATTAAACGGTGTCTCTCTGAGAATCAAAGCGGTCTGACGGTTTTTAAATACCATCTCCAGCAATACCTTTTGTGCATTGCCGTAATTGAACGGACTTCTGTCGACGTACTGCTGCAAGTCGAAACCCTTCGGCTCTTCTGCAATGAAGGTGGTCAGCTCAACCTTTTTAATACGGTGCAGAGCAAGATTTCTAATCTGCGTCGTGTCTTCATAACAGCAGACTAAATACAGCCGGACATCTTGCTGCACGAGGCCCAGCGGAGATACACGCAGCTGAACCTCTTCTTCGTTCTCGCTTTTGAAATAAACAATATCGAGTTTGACCTGCTTAAATAAGCCCTCGGAAACTTTATTAAATATCAAGGGACGAATCATCGGCGGACAAAGCGGCAGACTTCCGCTCACGAAGCGAACCTTGCTGAGCCAACGTTTTTCGGGTGACGATCCCGAAGCCGTATGCATATAGTTCTCCGCCGCATCAAAAAGATAGGACAGCGAATTTGTGAGGTCCGGCGGCATCTGATAGCGCAAGTGCTCTCGAGCAAGCAAAAGCAGGAGCGCGCCGTCAGCACCAAGCCCTACGCGATCCAAGTCATTGGAATTTAATAGACGCCGATAGCCGAAAGGTTTGGACTTATCGTCGCACTGTACGCCCATATCGCTTTCAGACAGAGCCTTCAAGTAGCGCTGAAGTGTTCTGCGGCTCAATTCGTAACCTGCCGCCGTGAGCTGCTGGTGCAGATCCGTCGTGGAAATTTTTCGGTTCAGAGGGATTCTCTTCAGAACCTCTAGGAGCATCTTTGCTTCCTGAAGCGATGAAGTGTCTCGAGTCATGTCTCTCTACTCCAAAAAAGCTCCCGAGTATCGAACCGCGGGAGCTTTGTGGTTAACGCATCAGAAGATTATTTCTTCATGAGATTTAATTTCTTCGCAATCTCTTCCTGGCTGTCGTACACCGTCTCATCCTTCTTAGGCTGCAGCTTGGTGTAAGAACCGTCGGAGTTCATAACCCAGGCGTGAATGTTGTCCTTCAGCTGAGGAATCACGATCTGATTCATGACGTTATTGCGCAGGTTTTCCTGCAGGAGCGGCGTCAGCACTTCGATACGACCGTTCAGGTTACGCGTCATCAAGTCGGCACTGCCGAAGTACATCTCTTCATCCCCGTTATTGTGGAAATAGTAGATGCGGGCATGCTCCAAGAGACGTCCGACAATCGAGCGAACCGTGATCGTATCGGAAACGCCGGGCAAACCGGGACGCAGACTGCAGATACCGCGAACGATACATTCGATCTTCACACCGGCGCGGCTGGCTTCATAAAGAACCTTGACCATTTCATAGTCAACCAGCTGGTTGCACTTGATGATGATATGGCCGTTGCCGTGCTTCTTGTGCTGTTCGATTTCGCGGCGGATCAGCTTGGTAATGCCGGGGCGCAAGGTGTGCGGAGAAACCAGCAGCTTGCGATAGTGGTTGACTACGCCGTAGCCGGTCATCACATTAAACAGATCCTGGACGTCATCGTTGATATCCTTATTGGCCATGAAGAGCCCCAAGTCGGTATAGATCTTGGCCGAAGCAGCGTTGTAGTTACCGGAACCGATGTGCGTGTAGCGCTCAAGTTTGCCTTTTTCTCGGCGAACAACGAAGCAGAGCTTGGCATGAATTTTGAGGCCGGCAAAACCGTACACAACGTTCACACCGTTGCGTTCCATTTCTTCAGCCCAGTTAATGTTCTGCTCTTCGTCGAACCGAGCCTTCAGCTCAACGACGGCGGTCACCTGTTTGCCGCGGCGACGAGCTTCAAGAAGAGCCTTAGCAACAGGAGAATCGCTGCCGCAGCGGTAAAGCGTCTGCTTAATAGCGACAACGTTCGGATCCAAAGCTGCCTGCTTCAAGAATTCCAACACGCAGTTAAACGAGTCATACGGGTGGTAGACAAGGATGTCGCGCTTGCGGATCTCGTCAAAGCAATTGCGGCCCTGTTCAAAAGCCTTCGGTGTCTTCGGATGATCGGACGGATACTTCAGAGACGGGCGGTCAATCTTCATCATGCGGCCGAATTCGGAGAAGGCCAGAGGAACACGACAGCGGTAGAACTGGTTCGGATGAAGATCTAAGTGTTCATACAGGAAGTCCTGCAGACGCTGCGGCATGCCCTTTTCAATCTCGACACGGACGATTGAACCGAAACGACGCTGTTCGACATAGTCACGAACGGCAGAGAGCAGATCGTCAGCTTCGTCTTCTTCGATCTCACCGTCCGTATTACGGGTAATACGGAAAAGACCCTGAGACTTAACCTTATATCCCGGGAAGAGCGTATTCAAACGGTTGCCGATCAGATCTTCAGTCAGAACAATCACACCTTCAGTGGTGGCGTAGGACAGATCCGGTGTAACGGTGTTGTCTTTATTGGAAACGAACAGGAAACGAGGAACGTTATTCGGGCACTTCAAACGAGCAAAACGGTTCTTAACCGAAATACCGCTTTCAATTGCTTCGAGCTCCATCACGAAATTCAGGCTGGTGTTGGAGATCATCGGGAACGGACGACCTTTGTCCACCGCCTGAGGCGTCAGAACCGGGAAAATATCTTCGTCGAAATAGCGGTTCATTTCCTTCTTCTGTGCTGCGTTCAGCGCAGAGTACTTAGAGAAACGAATGCCTTTATTCTCGAGCTCGGGTTTGAGCGTATCAATCCAGAGGTTTTCAGCTTCTTCGAGAATCTCGGTAACTTTACGACGGATTTCGGAAAGCTGACGAGCGGGCGGCATCTTATCCGGACCGGTCGGTTCGGCTCCGCTTCTGGCCTGTCTCTGAACGTTCATCACGCGAACCATGAAGAATTCGTCGAGATTGTTGTAGAAGATGGACAAGAAGAGAACACGGTTGAGCAGCGGGATCTCGGGATCCATTGCTGTTTCAAGGACTTTACGGTCGAACTCAATCCAACTGATGTCGCGGTTAATGTACAGAGAAGGATCGTCTAAAGAAACCTCCTTCAGAGAAGTCTCTTTTGCTGCAGCGGCAGGGGCAGCAGCTTTAACTGCGGTGCGGCGTACAGCCGGTCTGCGGATCGTCGGAGCCTTAACGGTGCGAGGTTTTGCCGGTGCTTTAGCAGCGGGTTTTGCTTCTGCCGGAGCAGCCGCCTTGGTCGGTTCTGCTGCAGCAGGTTTTGCGGTTGATGTTGCGTTCGTTGTCTTGTTGTCGTCAGCCATGGAATCGTTCCTGATTATGTGATTTTCTGTGAAGAACTTTTAATTTCCTCAAACAGTTAATTTTGGTTTGGGGGGCAATTTTTGTCAATTCTCGTTTCTTGGGATACGGGGCTCAAAACCGGCTTTTTTCAGCCTCTTTTCCCACAGATAAAGTACGCCAAGACCGAGTGCGACCCACCCTGCCGCCATCAGCGTGTCCCAAATCCTCCAAATAAGGATGGAATAGTCTCCTCCGTATGCACGCATCAGCCAGTCCAATACAAAAAGGATGTAGCAAGTGATAAAGAAAGTCATGCAGGTATAGTTCCCGCCGACAAATACCGGAATACCCGCGGAAGACGCCACGATCAGCGCACCAAGCACAAACTTATCGTCAATATACGGAAAGATAAGGATGACTAAGAAGTAAGCGAGCAGTGTTCCGAGAATTCTTTGGACCACTCGTTTATAGCCCGCAGCCACGTTGGAATTTCATAAATAAAGCGCCGTGATTCCGACCCATCCAGGTTCGGAAAAATCAAATAGGAATGAACAGCCCAAAGCACATATCAAGGTAGCAGTGGAAATGAGCGCATACGCATAAGAGTTGCGGTTGCCGCCTTCCACGAGCTTGAGCTGTGCCATCGGGCGGAGCGAGAGCTTCTCGTAGCGCCAAACGAAGTGATCGAGCACGATTGCCGCCATCGCAAGGCTGAAACCGATGAAGTAGCCGACGAAGGCCATCAAGTCCGGTGTGAAATCGAATATCGAAATCAGAAGAAAAACCAGAACATATTTTCCCCACAGCCACCAGAATTTCTCGGCAAAGGTCATCTGGCTTTGACCGAAACACACCAGTCCGATGACGAGCCATTTGCCATACTCCATATTCTTGAGCACGACACCGAGAAGTGCAGCGCACATAACGCCGATGAAGGTAATGGCAACACCGCCGAGACGCGAAATCAAGTCGCTTTCGGTATCACTGAGCAGAGCCATAAAAGCCCCCAAGGCGGCAAAACCACCTAATTGGGGGCTATCGAAAAGACCAGACAACAGGAGCGCTGCCGAAATCGTGATCACAAACCTGAATGCTGCGGTCAACCGCGATTTCGTTCCGATCTCTTGACGGAGCCCGGCGCCTGTCATTAAAAATCTCCGCAAAAAGGCCGTTTACAACGGACCCTTCTGCTTTCTAAAGTATTAACCTCCGGTAACCGGCGGGAAGAAGGCCACTTCGTCGCCGTCCTTCAAGACTGTCGATTCTTTGGCCATTTCTTGGTTCACGGCAAAGCGCAGACGAGGCATTTCTTCAAAAGCAGCCTTAAGCGCTGCGTCGTTCTCAGACAGATAGTTAATCAGATCTTCCACGGTTTTTACATCTTCAGGCACTTCAACCGTATCTTCGCCTTTCAGCAGACGTTCTTTCAAAGAAGCAAAATAAAGAACTTTAACTTTCATTGTTTATCTTCCCTGTGAGCAGCACGGACATTCATCATCGCGTCTGTATTTCATTTGACGCCATGTCATCGTGCGGGCATCCACCATTAACAGACGACCTGTTAAAGGCTCGCCGAACTTCCCGATAATTTTAAGAGCCTCGGCGGCCTGCATACACCCAAGCATGCCCACTAGGGGTGCAAAAACGCCTTTGGTGGAAGCCTTCTCGTCTTTGCCTTCATGGTTCGGAAAAAGACAGGCATAACAAGCCGACTCAGGATCTCTAAAGTCGAAGACCGTGATTTGACCGTCGAAAGCCACGACTCCGGCCGTAACGAGCGGTTTTTTGAAACGTCGGCAAACGTCATTGAAGATGTAGCGAGACTCGGTATTGTCGGTACAGTCCAAAGCGACATCGCATTCGGAAACAAGCTTCTCCAATTCTTCGAGAGTCGGTCTGTGATCTACCGGAACGATTTCAACCTCGGGGTTTATGGCTTCCAGAGAGACTTTTGCGCTTTCGGCTTTATTCATACCTAAGCGCTCCATATTGTGAATGACCTGGCGCTGCAGATTGGTTAAATCCACCGTATCGGAATCCACAATCGTGATTTTTTTTACACCTGAGGAAGCCAGATACAGAGAGGCTGGTGACCCTAGTCCGCCGGCGCCGATGATTAGCACACGGCCTTGCGAGATTCTTTTTTGGCCTTCGACTCCGACCTCTTTCAAGAGTTCGTGACGAGAGTATCGGTTTTCTTGCACGATGCTCATCCTTTCAAAACAAAAATTCGTTCTCAAGATTCTAAGTATCCGAGAGCAAATTTAGTTAGTCCCTGTGCTCAAATTTATTCGTCCACGATAGATCAGAAGTTTTCAGGAACTATAACCACAACATCGGAGGCGAACATGAATATTCGAACACTCGGCGTCATTTGCGGCATTTTGTCCGGTTTCTTTTGGGGAACTATGGACATCGCTGCTCAATACCTATTGCACACGGTCCGCATGGCGCCCGCGCAATTCATTTCTTTAACGATGGTCGTTACGACGGTTGCGCTTTTCGGTATTTCTCTTGCCACAAGACCGAAAGAAACCTTTCTTGCAGCAGCTGACAAACAAAACGTCTTTCAGTTCTTCCTATTTGGCGTTTTGGTCCTTCTCACGCAGGTCAGCTTCTATGTTTGTGTGAAGTACTCCAACGCAGAAACGGCAGCAGTTATCGCCGCCACGCGGCCTTTCTGCATCATGGGGCTCCTGCTGTTTGCAGCCGTGATGCCGACTGCTTCGCAGATCTTTTGCTGTGCTTTAGCGCTTATCGGCGTTTGTCTGATGATGACCAAAGGAAACTTCTCGACGCTGTCCTTCGGATGGCTGACGCTTTTGGTCGGCTTCGGCGCGCCGCTCTTTAGTGCGGCCTACACGATCCAGAGCCGCACTATTGTTCGGAAGGTCGGACCGCTCATCGCCATGACTTGGGCCATGCTGTTCACCACGATTCTCTGCAACCTCTACTATCCGTTTTGGAAAGTCAGCCTTGAATGGAACTTTCTGACTATCTTGAGCGTGCTATGGGTTGCGATCATGGGCCATATCGTTGCTTACACGCTTTACATCGTGAGCGCCTCCAAGATTCTTCCGACCATCACCGGTGTGCTTGAAACCGTTGAACCGTTAACGGCCATCGTGCTCTCATACTTTTTCTTCTCGCAAAAGATGAATGGTTTCATGCTCGCAGGTGCGGCGATGGTCCTTATCGCTGTCGTTCTTCTCGGCTTCAGCAGGCCTAAAGACAAAGCCAATTGAGGACTCAGGCAAACCCATGCTCCGATTTCTATAATCTGCAAACGCTTTAATTGATTTTTCTTTTTGCCAAATGCAGACACTAAGCCAGTTCTTTTCTCAGATTCCGGTTCTGTACAAAACAGCTGCCTTGCTTCTTCTCTCAAACTGTTTCATGACTTTTGCGTGGTACGCACATCTTAAAAATCTCGGAAATTCTCCGCTGTGGGTTGCGATTATTTCCAGCTGGCTTATCGCCTTCTTCGAATACTGCATCATGGTTCCGGCTAACCGCATCGGCTTCTCCGGCCTTTCCTTAGGCCAGCTCAAAATCCTTCAGGAAGTCATCTCATTGAGCATTTTTGTTCCGTTTGCCTTCCTGTACATGAAGCAGCCTCTGAAACTGGACTATCTGTGGGCTTCTTTGTGCATGCTCGGCGCCGCCTACTTCATGTTCCGCGACAAGCTTTAATCCACTGCCGGCAACACAACCGATTCCAACGGGATACTGAAATACCGATACCAAAACATCCAGCTGTCGACCGTGTGCTTCTTGAAATTCTCAACAATGAGATCCGCCATTTCAGAAACTAACGGCGAATGATCCGAATCTCTTCTACAGACGCATATCTCCCAAGGACGGCGGTGCCAGCCGGGAAGCACCGGAACAATATCGTCTCGCATCAGCTCATCAGCGACAAAAGAAGGTACCAAATCTACCGATATGCCTTCTCCTGCAATCAAGTGCGTGCGGCAGGAATAAGCGTCCTCAAAATGCACTTTTTCATCGGATTCAATCTCAAAGACAGCGTCTCGATTTTCTAAGCGCCGACTAAACGAGCGATTGGAGGAGTTTCTCAACAGAAGGGTATGGTTTCGAAGTTCTTGGACGCTCTGCGGAGTTCCATTCCGGCGAAGGTAGCTGCGAGACGCCATGAGAAACGTAACGTTGTGTCCCGCTGGGATCCATGTGATGCCTTCTTTTGTAGGCCGATATCCGAAGTAAGCCACATCCGCCGCGCCGTTTAATAAACCATCCTCCCCGGCATCAATCAGCACTTCAACCCGCAGCCCCGAATGCTTGCGTTCGAAATTTGAAAACGCATTCAAGTAAGCACTGCGATCGATATTCGCCGGCAAGCTCACTTTCAAAATCCGCTTCGGCTTAATCGTGTCTTGGTGCTTGATGGACTCGGCGGTTTTCAGCAGACGCTGATATTGGCGCGCTATGCGATCGGCTTCGGGAAACAGTTCCAGCGATTTCGTGACGATCTGCGCCGGTTTTCTTTTGCGATCGAGGATCTCGACTCCCAATTCTTTCTCTAACGAAGAGACCAAACGAGATGCTGCAGGAAGGTCCATATTTAAACGTGCTGCGGCTTGAGCCAGGCTTTTCGTTCTGCCTAATTCCGAGAGGAGGTTCCAGATTTCGATTTTGAGGGAAGGTCGCATCGGTACAACTTGTGAAATTCACAACTTAATCGGTACGTTCGCCATTATCCGCTTATTCTCAAGTCTTGAACGAGGGCTTGGTTATGCAGAAGAAAACCGAAGGAATTTGTTTTGCGATCAGTGCAGGCATTTGCTGGGGTTCAATGGGTGTCGCAGCACAAGTGCTGATGGAAAATTCCGGCTTTGCCGTCGGCGATTTAGTCGCAGGGCGCCTTCTGGGTGCCGGGGCGCTCCTGCTGATGTTCGAACACTTCTTTATGCGCCGCTCGCTTCTGAAGTATTTCTCCCAACCCGGCGTAGCAAAAGACATCCTTCTTTATGGCGTGCTCGTACTGCTCACGCAGCTGACGTTTTTCCTGGCGATTCAGTGCAGCAATGCAGGCACCGCCGCCATCCTCGCGGCCACTATTCCGGTATTTACGACGATCTGGGACATTTTTGTAAAGCATCGCGCACCTCAGATTCGTGAAATGGCGTGCACGGCGCTGGCAATCATAGCGGTTGTATTGATTACCACCAAAGGGGATTTTAACTCCGTTTCACTCTCTCTAACGGGCGTCCTTTGGGGTCTTGCTTCCTCGGTTGCCGGCGCCGCCAGCAACATCCAGCCGAATGCCGTTCTTAAGAAAATCCCCGTTACCATTGTGGTCGGCGGCGGCATGACGGTCGGCGGCATTGTGATGAGTATCTTCTTTCCGCCGTGGGCAATTGAAGAAGCCAATTGGACGACGCTGTCGGCGCTTTTCTACGCCTATATCGTTGTTGTCGGAACTTTGGTTTCTTTCCTGCTCTATGTATCGAGCCTCAAGATGATCTCAGCGACCTCGGCCAGCCTCTTGAGCTGCTTTGAGCCGATCACGGCTGTTGTCCTCTCCGTCGCTCTGCTCGGTGCTCCGCTCACTCCCGCTGAAGGTGTCGGAGGCGTGCTGGTGTTTGCAGCGGTTTGGCTTCTCGCTTCACGTAAGGAAGCTCAGGCGTAAAAATAGCTCGGAATCATTTCGAGAGCGAGCTATTTGGAAAATTACGGATGAACTATTTCTGTTCTTCTGAGGCCGGAAGAACGCGCTTCAAGAAAGTACGAGTTCTTTCTTCCTTCGGATGCAGAAGAACATCTTCCGGCTTGCCTTGTTCGACGATCACGCCGCCGTCCATAAAGATCACGCGATCGGCCACTTCACGGGCAAAGCCCATTTCGTGCGTAACCACAACCATCGTCATACCAGATTTCGCCAGATCGGTCATCACCTTCAGCACTTCGCCCACGAGTTCCGGGTCAAGCGCAGATGTCGGTTCGTCAAACAGCAGAGCCTTCGGCCCCATTGCCAAACCTCGAGCAATCGCAACACGCTGCTGCTGACCGCCGGAAAGGCTTGCGGGATAAGCGTTGGCTTTTTCAGCCAAACCGACGCGCTTGAGCATTTCCATGGCCTTCTTCTCGGCCTCGGCTTTGTTGACGCCGGAGACGAGTTTCGGTGCCAAGGCAACGTTCTCAAGAACGGTCTTGTGCGGCCAGAGATTAAAGCGCTGGAACACCATTCCGAGATGTTCACGAACTTTATTGATATCGGTCTTCGGAGAAGTGATGTCAACATCATTTACATAAATCTTGCCGCTGGTGGTTTCTTCCAATGCATTGATGCAGCGAAGCATTGTGGACTTGCCGGAGCCGGACGGTCCTAACACCACGACTTTTTCTCCGGGCATCACTTCGAGGTCAATACCGCGAAGGACTTGGTTATCTCCGAAATACTTGTGCAGATTTTCGATACGGATAACCGGTTTCTGTTCGGTCTTGTTGTCGCTCATCTGTTGTCGTCTCCTTTACCCAAGCGTTGTTCCATCTTCTTCACGAGGTAAGCCAGACCCAAAGTCATGACCCAGTACATCAAAGAAATCGTGATGTACGGTTCCCAGTAGCGGGCTGTTGCACCGGCAACGGTACGTGCGGCGTAAGCCAGTTCAGCCAAACCGATGGCAGAAACCAGAGAAGAGTCTTTCAAAATGGCAATCGCGTTGTTGCCCAACGGCGGAAGCATACGGCGGAAAGCCGGCGGCAGGATGATGTGGAACATGGCCTGCCAGTAAGTCATACCGACGGAGCGGGCAGCTTCCATCTGCCCTTTATCCAAAGACTGGATACCGGCACGGAAAACCTCGGAAAGGTAAGCACCGGCATTCAATGTAATGGCTACGATACCGGCGAGCATCGCACCGTATGTGGAACGAATCTCACGGGCAAGGTCACCGGAAATTAAAAGGCCTTCGGTCGGATGAATAAAGAACGGAAGGATCGCGAACTGCATCAGCAGAATCTGAACGAAAAGAGGCGTTCCACGGAAGAAGCTCACGTAAACCGTCACCGGCCAGCGAACACAATATTTAAGAATCTGCTTCCAAGGGGAATGTCTTGCATCAGCCAGTCGGGCCATGCCTAAAGCCATACCCAAAATCACACCCAAGGTGACACAGATCACCGTAATTTGGATGGTCATCTTGGCGCCTTCTAAGAAGAGAGGCCAATATTCTGTAATTACTTCGTACCGAAATCCGCCCACGTTCGCTCCTTGGTATTAAAAAATTCCCGAGATTTTATTTAAAAATTACCCGACCATGTAGATCGGGCAATTTCATTGGTTAGTTCCTGTTACTGAGGAAGTTTCGGTGCATCAGTACCGAACCATTTGCGATAAATCTTGTTGTATTCACCGCTGGCGATCACTTTTTCGAGACCGGCGTTGATCTTATCGATCAGCTTCTGGTTACCTTTCTTAACAGCAATGCCGAAGTACTGTTCTTCGAAAGCAGGGTCACGAGTCATGTTGAAGTGCTTGTCGGGGTTGTTGCGGGCATAGAAAGCCAAAACACCGATATCACCGATTGCGGCGACCACACCGCCCTGATTTAGTTCTTCGAGAGCAAGCGGAGTGTTGTCAAAACGACGAATTCTTGTAGAAGCTTTGCCGAATGCCTTAGAGGCAGCAACGTCACCGGCAGAACCGCTCACAACAGCCACACTGCCTTTAGAGAGATCGGAAAGCTTGTTGATCTTGACGGACTTGTCGGTCAGGATCAGCTGATGAGCCAGGAAGTAGGGTTTGGAGAAATCAACAACCTGCTTGCGTTTGTCGGTAATCGTGATACCGGACATGATGATGTCGCGGTCGCCTTTATCGACAGTGGCGAAGATGCCTTCCCACGGTGTGTTGATGAACTTAACGTCAAAACCTTCAGCCTTGGCGATAGCACGCATCAAATCAACGTCGAAGCCGACGAGCTCTTTCTGCGGTGTTTCATATTCGAAAGGACGATAAGTTGCGCCTGTTCCAACGACATACTCTTCAGCATTAATTCCGGCGGAAGCAGTCAATGCGATTGCAGCGCACGCTGTCCAAAGCAGCTTTTTCATCAACATTTAATAGACTCCAATAGAAGAATTCGTCACCGCGTACACGTCGCGGCCATTCTGATCATCATGCCACAGTCGAACCCACATTGGGCGGCTTTTAAGCAGGAATCCTGTGAACCCCTAGGTAAATCCATTAGTTAACAATCAATTTCGTCTGTGAATTGTGAAATCAGGTTGTCTTCGGCTTTTGAAAGTTTAATTGCAGCCTGTGTTCGAAGCTCGATATTCCGAAGGCGTCATTTCGTGACGTTTTTTAAATGCAGTTGAGAAGTGCGCGGGCGTTTTAAAGCCAACAGAATATGAAATTTGCTTTATGGAGAGTTTATTTTCTTTCAATAAGTTTTCGGCCAGATCTAGACGTCTGGTCATTAGCCATTTAGCGGGAGACAACTCTGTGATTTTTAAAAAATCCCGCTTAAAAGTTGCTAGACTTCGGCCCGAGTAAGAGGCAAACTCCCTTAAAGAAAGATTTTCTGTAAAGTGATCCTCCATGAACTCCTTTAAATCTACATTCCAATCTCGATAAAAATCAAAAAGCGTCGGGAAAAAGCGAATATTGGTCTGAAGCAAATCAAGAATTAATTCCTCTACCTTTAATTCTGTCATCTCCTGGCCAGGGTCTTGGCCTTCTTCAACGAACAGAATGATGGAAGACAATAATCCTTGCAGGCACAGTGTCCTGTTCAATCTCATGAAGCAATTGGACAACCCGGTAAAATCTTGCGGGAACTCATTATTCTTCAAATGTCTCTGAAAATAGTCTTCTAGTATGTTTTGAGGAAGACGGATATTGAGGCCTTCGTAATTTTTCCCAGCAAAAGAAGCTTTAACAAGCCTAACACTGCAGTCCTTCTTTAAAAAAACACAAGACCCAGCCGGAATTTCCTCTGTCCTTCCCTTATCTGAAATCAAAAGTTTTCCCTGCCGAACAAATACCACACAGTGATCGGGAACCCGATGCTCCATGTGCCACTGGCTCGGCACGGAGCAGGAGAAAATTAAGTTAGAAAAATTAGAAGTAATGTAATTACTCATGAGCAGAGAGCTTCTTAAATATCAAAGGCATTGCCTGTTCATCAAGGGGTGTCATGTCCACTAAATCTAATTTTTTGACCATGGATAATGTAGAGGTTTTGTATTTTAAAAAATGGGGCGTTTGTAGATGAGCCTTATATGCCTCCTCATTCTTATAAATTTCCACAATTCGGATTTGTTCCGGGTTTCGCTTCTCTACCATCGGAAAAATCGCGATCACACCCGGCTCTTTCGACACGGACTCTGCTCCGACGGTTCTTGCCTGCTTGAGGTATTCCTCTAGCTGGGACCGATCTACTTGAATTTCAGCAATTCGCACAATCATCTGTTCCTCCTTAGGAAGGTCCTTAGCAATTGCAGCCGAACCCGCGAGAATGGTGAACAAAACAAATACAAAACGCAACAACCAATTACTCATATGCTCTCCTTAGCTTAGATTAAAACCAAATTGATAGGCCAGCTTCGGATATTCCGTTTTCTGGATATCAGTTTTTGTCGGATATCCCCTTGCTTCACTTCTGCCGATATCCTTCCATCCGAGATATCTGCTTAAGGAGTCAAAGTGGGCATTAATAGAATCAAAACTCCATTCAAACTTACCGCCGCAAACTGCAATAAGCCCCATCTTTTTGGGCATCTTCATGAAGTCAGTCCTCCGTGAGGTAAATCGCTCCAAAAGTGCTTTCAAAGACGAATGAATCGCGTAGTAATAGATCGGAGTTACAAAAATTACGACGTCAGCCTGCTCTATAAGGTGCAATATTGCAGGAACATCATCACGGATAAGACATTGGCCTGAGTTTTTGAGACAGAAAAAACAGCCTCGGCAAGCATTAATATCCTCAAAAGACGTATTAACACGGCGGACTTCATGGCCTGCTTCCTTAGCACCCTTTACGAAATTAGTCGCCAGCAAATTAGTAGTCCCGTCTTTATGAGGACTTCCGGAAAGAACGAGAATTCTCAACTTTCCCGGGGAAATTACTTTAGAAAATTCTTGCGGCAAAGATTCTCTTTGGAAGAGAGGCGGTGTACTCGCGGCCGCGATCGAAACCCCGTTTACCGCCAGCGTGCTGCCGAGCGTACTCAACAACATTTTTCTCCTATTCATAGATCTCTCCTTCTTAGATCTAGAGATGATTTTTCTGCCAAAAAGTCTAAGGTGAGGATCTCGATGGAGAGATTATTTGAAGATTCGAAGGCTTTTCTCTACGGCTCAAAAGCTTTCTTAAGAGAGCCGGAACAATTATGCTGAAGCGCTCTCAGCTTTGATTTCGCTCAGCCTCTCAAAGGAAGGCTGAGCGAATTTACTCTCAATCAGAGTTTTGAAGGGAGCCGAGTCCCGGACGTTAAAAAACTTCGACGTTATCGATCAAACGTGTGGTGCCGATTTTTGCTGCCGCTAAAACAACTAACGGCGTTTTATTGATCAAGTCGTCTTTGGTGGGCGCAAGAAGGTTGCTTCTCCGAACAACAGCAACATAGTCAGGGATCCAGCCGTGGCCGTCGAGCATCTTCATTGCTCTTTCTTCCAACACTTCCGGATCAGCCGTTCCTGCTTCAAGCGCGTCTTTAACGCCTTTAACCGTCTTGTAAAGCAGTGTGGCGTCTTGCAGTTCTTGTGCGCTCAAGTAACGGTTGCGGGAAGACAGAGCAAGACCCGTTTCTTGATTGCGCTGCAGTTCTGCAGGAATAATGCGAATCGGCATGCCGAACTGACGAACCATCTCTTTGATGATCGTCAGCTGCTGATAGTCTTTTTTACCGAAAACGGCAACATCGGGACGCACGATGCAGAAGAGCTTCATGACGACCGTGCAGACGCCTTCAAAAAATCCCGGACGATAGAACCCTTCAAGAATGTCGGCGAGTTTAGGGTCTGGCTTAACTCGGAAAGTCTGGGGCTGCGGATACATGTCTTTTTCGCTCGGCGCGAAGACATAATCAACGACACCCTGTTCTTCGAGCTTTTTGCAGTCCTCTTCCAGCGTTCTGGGGTACTGATCAAAGTCCTCATTGGGTCCGAACTGCAGACGATTAACAAAAATCGACGCTACCACCGTGTCGCCGTACTTGCCGGCTTCCTGCATCAGGTGCAGATGACCTTCATGAAGATTGCCCATGGTCGGAACCAGAGCGATGTTCTTCTTCCCCTTGAGCTCTTCCTGAAGAGCTTCGATTGTATGAACAACTTTCATTTTTTCTCAAAAAAATCAGAAGGAGTGCTCGGGCGCCGGAAATTTGCGGTTTTTAACAGCTTTCACGTAATTGGCCACGGCTTCTTTAATGCTTGCGGCTCCTTCCATAAAGTTTTTAGTAAATCTCGGTTTACGGCCGGGAAAGATTCCCAGCAGATCCTGTAATACTAAAACCTGACCGGAGCAATTTAGGCCTCCGCCGATACCAATTGTCGGAATGCTTAAAGCTTCTGTCACACGTTTGGCAACATCTGCGGACACCATTTCCAGCACGATCATGGATGCACCGGCCTCCTGCAGAGCCAAGGTGTCGGCTAAAAGTTTCTCTTCTCCGGACTTAGTCTTGCCCTGAACAAAGTAGCCGCCGATAGCATTCACAGACTGAGGCGTAAATCCGACGTGTCCGCAAACGGGAATGCCCATGGCCGTTAAGCGGCGAGCCAAAGGACAAACCTCGACACCGCCTTCGAATTTAACCATATGGGCGCCGGCCTGCATAAGTTTGACGGCATTGGCTACCGCCTCGTCTTCATTGACGAGGTAGCTGCCGAAATTCATATCTGCTAAAACCAGTCCGTATTTATTGCCGCGGGCCACGCAGGCGGTGTGATAAACCATATCATCAATGGTCACGGGAAGCGTTGTCTCATGGCCCTGCATCACCATGCCGAGAGAGTCTCCGATGAGTTTGATGTCTACACCGGCTTCATCTTCGACGGAAGAGAAAGTTGCGTCATAGCAGGTAAGCATCACAATCGGCTCCCCTGCTTCGTACATTTTCTTGATGGTGCTGAGTCTAACAGGCTTGCGTTCCGTTTTCTGATCCATTGCATTCTCCTAAATTGCCGAACCACTCCTCGGCAGATTTAAATCGGTTAATTCGCTGGTCAGCTGTTGCAGCCAAGAAGACATGAACCTGACCTTTTCCAGCAATATTAAACTGCGGCGCTATCTCTGCAAGAGGAACTAACACGAAGGCCCGCTCCGTCATGCGCGGATGAGGAAGGAGAACAAATGGATCGTCGGAGCGCTGCTCTCCGACGGTAAGAAGGTCTAAATCAATCGTCCGGGGCGCATTGTGGACGCCTGCCGGACGTACACGTCCCAGGTCGGATTCAATTGCTAGCAGTTGTGTCAGCAATGCGCGGGGAGATAATTCCGTCTTTATCTCAAGGACTGCATTGGTGTAATCGGGACCGCTCGAATCAATAGGCTCCGTTTTATAAAGAGAAGAGACTTGAACAAAGCGAACGCCCGGAATATCGGCAATTCGAAGCACTGCCTCCTTCAGAGTGGATTCGGGCTCGTAGAGATTTGCGCCGAGCCCGATAAATGCCTGCTGCAGCATGACCTACTTATCCGCCTTTTCTTTGTCAGAAGCAGCCTTCTCCGCCTTAGGAAACTTGCTTCTGTCGAAACGTTTCTTGCGTCTTCTGCGGCGTTTTTTCTTTTCTTTTTCCTCTCCGTCGGCTTCATCTTCATCCGACTTACCTTCAGCTGCTCTTTCCTGGCGCAGACGTTCGCGCTCTTTGCGGTCCTGCTGCTCGGCTTCTTTGCTCATTTCCAGGCGTTCTTCGTCGGTTGCGCCTTCGTAGGCCGTCCACCAGTCTGCAAGCTCATGAGAGGCGTCGCCGCTGGAAGCGCGAAGCAAAAGGAAGTCGTAAGCAGCACGGAAACGCGGGTGCTGGAGAAGCTTCATCGCGGCGCGGCGGCTTCTGACTAAAAATCTCGGCTGAAGTTTCCAGATAATGGCCATGTCGCTGACGTAGCGCGACTGCAAGCCGTCCCAGCGATAGCTGTCGGCCACTTTCTTGGCGGCCTCTTCATAAATCTGTCCGGGCGTTTTACCGGTGGATTTGGCAACCTCTTCCTTCATTTCATGCCACAGGAGCACGGCGAAGAGGAAGCTCGTCGAAATCGATTTACCTAAAGCGACACGAGCGTCACAGCGTTCCAACCCCTTGCGAACAAAAGGTAGACCGAAGGTGCGCTTCAAAACATCAAAGAGTGGAATCGGAATGTTGATGTCATAGCGATTCATGAGTTCCATACAGGCAACGGCAGAACCGCTCAGCACCATCTTGGAGAATTCATCCGCCAGACGGGCGCTCGGAACGGAAAGCAGCAGCGTCTGCATGTAGTGCATCGGAGCGGCGGTTTTCTCGCGGATCGTAAAACCGAGTTTGGCAGCAATTCGTATCGCACGAAGGATGCGAACCGGATCTTCGCGGTAGCGAGTGGCCGGATCGCCGATCATGCGGATTTTTCTCTCGCGGATATCGTCTAATCCGTGGTGATAATCGTAAAGGTCGCCGCTGATCGGGTCGAAATACATCGCATTGACGGTAAAGTCTCTGCGGGCGGCATCTTCATACTGCTCGCCGAAAACGTTGTCGTTGGTAATGACGCCGTCCTCGTCTTTTGTCACGCCTTGCTTAGCAAAGCCGCGGAAAGTCGCCACTTCAATCGTCTCGGCGCCCTTGTTGACATGAACAAGGCGGAATCGTCTTCCGATAATGATGGCGCGTCTTGTGACTTTTTTGACTTCTTCCGGGGTCGCATCGGTGGCGACATCAAAGTCTTTCGGTTTGGCTCCGATCAGCAAATCTCGTACGGCGCCGCCGACAATAAAAGCTTTATATCCGGCGTCCTGAAGCTTTTGGCAGACGGATATTGCAAAAGGGCTCACGGCCAAGAGGTCAATTCCGTTTTCTTCTCTCGGAACAATATGAGCGTTCTTCCGAATTTTTGTCGGCACATTCGCTTTGAAGCCCTCTTCTTCTTTAACCAACTCTCGTACTCCGTACGGACAGAAGCTTTTAGAACAGCTTATGTTCGCTGAATAATTCCAGAATTTCCCAATGTCTCTCCTGAGCCGTACTTCTTAACCGGTCATCGGGATTCGTTGCTACTGCCTTTCCTCCGTGACGGGCCACATGATCAAGCAGCGGAAAATCATTCATAGAATCGGAAAAGAACGCCGATTCTTTCAGATCCGCTGCCGCTACGAGCCGCCGCACTTTTGTATAAAACGCTCGGCGTTGACAACCTTCTGCGTTGCAAAGTTTTCACTGATCCAGCGGCCTGTGAACTCTCCGTCGGGCTTTTCCTCCGGCTCGGCGCAGATCAGATCGCGGATACCGAAAAGCTCGGCAATCGGTTCCACCGCGTAACGGTACGAGGCAGTAATCATCACAACTCTAGCACCGGCCTCACGGTATTTTTTGACGAGATCCACTGCGATGGGCAGTACGTGCGGCATGATGTCCCGCTTTAGATACTGAACTCGGAGTTCATCGAGTTCGCGGCGCGGGAAACGCGCCAGCAGCTTCATTTCAAAATCTTCGAATTTATTGATATCGAGGCAGCCGTTTTTATAGTCGACGTCGTATTGAATTCGTTCGGCGCGAAGCTGCTTTTCATCTTTGCCGACGTGGGAAAGCAAGGTTTCGGCCCACAGGATTGAGCTGTCGACGGGAATCAAGGTGCCGTCTAAATCAAAAAACGCGTATTTCACCGATCTTCCTTTGTATCTTGATTGCGTTCGAGCCATTCTTTGATCAAGGGGATGGTCACGGCTCTCTTGGCTGACATGGCATAACGGTCCAAGCTGTGAAGCAGATTACTCATCGTGTGCATGTCGCGCGGAAAATTATTCTCGATCCAGTTCAGAACTTCCGGCGCCACTTTCAGGCCGGTCTGAGACGCCGCCTCCAAAATAACCTGGCGCTTTTGTTCGTCAGACAGCGGAGATAGCTCAAAAACAACGCCCCAGCTGAAGCGGCTGGTAAGGTCATTACGGAAGCCCTGACGTTCAAAATCTTTCGGGCTGCGGTCTGCAGTCACGACAAGATGGGTTCCGGGATGCTCGCGCACGGTGTTGTAAAGAACGAACAGCTCCTGCTGTTGTTCCGGCGTCAGATCTTGAACATTGTCTACGGCGTAGATTGTGCGGTTTTCGTCGAAAGCAGGAACCCCCTCGCTTTGTTTGCCCAAAGCGCGTACGAGGTGTGTTTTGCCGACACCTTCATATCCCCAAAGGTAAGTAAACTGCGGGCCGCGTCCTTCCTTCAGCTCGGAAATCACGGCCACAGCTTCGCTGTTCGGCCCCCCAAACGC
>ERZ791720.557-NODE-557-length-19195-cov-2.58929_pt1 | contig 19195 bp, 12 predicted proteins | sample MGYA00510048_ERZ791720 | MGnify/ENA primary metagenome ERZ791720 (study PRJEB30046, sample SAMN00715142) | human gut metagenome | study: EMG produced TPA metagenomics assembly of the A metagenome-wide association study of gut microbiota in type 2... | reverse complement strand
CTCGTTGGGAGCAAAGGGGTTCCATGTCATTAATCTTAATCGTCGACCAGCCTTTCGTTCTAATGTCCTCGTGAATCCGACGAGACCAACCGGGCTTGACTTTGTCGCATTCTTCCAAGAGCTGGGCATAGCCTCTCTTTGTGAATGCGTCAAAGTAAGCATTGAATTCTTCAGCTGTTTTGCATTCCTTGTATCCGACTCTTGCAGCTCTTTCCGGGAAAGCTCTTCTGAGGATCTCTAGCAGAATCCACACATCGTGACGGGCCTCGCAGCCTTCAGGAGGACTCAGTTGAGGATCGGAAAGATAAATCGATCCGTCTCTTGCCCACTTTACGCCCGACATTTCCATTCTTTCCATGAAGTACGTAGAAGGAAGGACATAGTCAGCGTAATCGCAAATCTCTTGAGGGAGAACGTCTTGAACGACACTAAGTTCAAGTTTTTTAAGCCTTTCGGCAAGCTCCTCAGAATTTGCTTCTCTTTGGAACATCGTTGTGCCCACAAAGAAGGCTGCCTTGATGGGGTAAGGTTTTCCGGTCAGAACAGCTTCCATAGCCACTTTGAAAGTGCCCTCGGCTTCCGGATAGATGATCTTATCGATGCGCTTTTCTTTAGCCATCCTCCAAGTTTCCCCATTCGGACCTTTTCCTTGGGAGACACTCGGAATCTTCAGACCGGCAGCAGCCGTAACAATCATTCCGCCGGGTATATCGATGTTGCCGTTAAAGGCGTTTGCGATCGAGACTAAACGATAAACCTGAACATCTGTACCATTTTTAGAGGTATACCACCCGTCATCAATTACCCCCTTGAGATTGGTGAAATCTCGAGCAATTCTGCGAATCATATCGGCGGGTATACCGGTAATTTCAGAGCTTTTTTCGGGGGTATAAGGAGCAAGCGTCTCTTTAATGATGACAAAAGCGGTTTTAACCGGGCAGGAAGATCCATCTGCAAGCTTGACAGATCCGCTCATATTCAGGTCAGCCTTGAAGGAAGAATCCTCATCAAAGGCGGTCGGTATGCCTTTATCATTTCTTAGAACGCCTCTGAAAGAGAGGCGTCCGTCGGAGGAGGCGACGACATATTTCGTTTTATCTCCACCCTGAATGACCTCAGCCTGAGTAAGGGGCTGGCCGTTTTCTTTGATCAGGTAAGCTCCGTTCGTCCCTTTCTCAATAAAGTCCAGATCAGCCGTGTTTGTACGGAGCATTTCATTGATCAGAGCTGAAAGAAAAGCGTCATCTGTGCCGGGACGAATAGCAACCCATTCGGCATCGCCGTAGGTAATGTCCGGCATTTTCGGATCGATAGCAACGACGCGAGCCCCTTTTGCTCTGGCGACATTCAAAGTATGAAGAGCCCCCATCGAAGCTCCCATAGTGCGTCCGATCAGGAGGAGATAGCGCAGATTTTCGTAGTCAGGTTCTAATTTTCCCGCACCGCTGAAGCCGGTACCGAAAACCCAGTTGCGCGCATTTATACCCGCAGCGTTGCAGGAAGATTGGTGTCCGATGTTATTGGGAGAACCTAGCGGGAAAGTCAGCCATTTGCTCATTCCCTGAAAATTATGAGATGTTGTTGTGATGCAGCTTTCACCATACTTTTGGACAAGATCTTTAACTTTGACGCCGATTTCGTTTAGAGCCTCGTCCCAAGTAATTTCTTTAAATTTACCTTCGCCTTTTTCCCCGATACGTTTTAAGGGTTTGCGAAGACGGAGAGGGTGGTTCCAGATCCACATCGCGCCGGCAGAACGGCCGCAGTAACCTTGCTGAGGATGTCCGGGGTTCGGAAAAATTCGAACGGTTTTTTCTGATATCGGTTCGCCTTCTTTGCGCATCGCTAAGATGCCGCAGTAAGCACCGCACATTGTGCAGGCGACCGGATGTTTGGACCATCCTTCTTTTTCTAATTTTGCAATTTGTTCCGCAAATGCATGGTTCACCAGAGAGGGAGCGGATGCCGCTGCTGCTGAACAGGCTGTTCCCTTAATTAATTTTCTTCTGGTCATCGAAAGATTAACGAAATCGACTGACATTATTTTTGTCCTTTTAATAATGGGGTTTGTCCCTAACGCTCTGGCATACTAGGCTTCTCGAAGAATTTGAATAATCGGAAAATCCCCTTATACCGTTTGAACTAGACTGCCGATTTTTAATCCGTTAGCTGCATTAATATGTCGTAGACTAATATTATTTTTTATAATAAATCAAATAATTAAGTAGTTAAAAATTTCATTACCCCAGTATCATCCTGTCACAATCAGCAACATATCAGATACAGCTTGAAATAATGGGTTACTAAATAAGAAAAAGACGGGGATTTTTGAACAATTTCTGAACTAGGAATATCCTCAAAATTCAAAATTTGAGGTTCTCAGAGGTTCTATTTCTGTAAGAAAATCCTCCTTCAGGACTCGAGTTCTTCTTCACTGAGGCAAATCCCCTAAAAATGCTAATGGGTTATTCGCAGAGAATAAATCCTATAGAAAATTTAATATAGTGAAGCTTATAATCAGTTTTAGGTGGGTTATATTTATTTAAAAAACTACTAGAAATTGGTCTTGCATGTCCTCTTCACACAGGCAGAATGTGGAAAGTTAAAAAATAAGATAGAAAGCGATGTACTTCAATAAAAGAAAAAGAGCACCGAAAATACTGAAGCTGCTTGTCGTCGTCTTATCGCTGGGCGCCTCGATATGTTTTTCAGCCGACAAAACGGATATCAGGGTCGGCATTATTGATTCTTTTAATCCGGAGTTCGCGACGACCACACTCGAACCTACCTTACGATATCTCAACCAAAAATTACCCAACTATCACTTCGTTGCCGTTCCTTTGAATTCGGTAAACCCAGAAAAAGAATTAAAAAACAACCCGGTTGATTTTCTCATCAGTTCAGCAGGTACATTTCATGAACTAAGTATTTCTATAGGCATCGTTCATATTGCCACTCGTAAAACCATTCTCTCTGACGACCCTTCAGCTTCCGAGGGCGCAGCTTTCGTTACATTGGCTAAGAGAGCAGATCTCATTGAGCTCAAAGACCTGCAGGGTAAAGTCGCTGCTGCCTCTCAGCCGAATTCTTTCGACGGCTGGCTTGTCGGACAGCACGAACTCTTCAAAAACGGTCTGAACCCTGAGAAATTCTTCAAGCGGTCTGTTTTTACCCATTTTCAATTTCCTGATGCGTTAATGCTGCTCATTCAAGGAGAAGCAGATGTCGCGATCCTTTCAGCCTGTGTCTTGGAAGAACTCTCTCAAGAGGGGCTTATTGAGTCATCCGATTTCAAGGTTATTTCGCAAAAACCAAGGGATGTTTTGAAGTGTGCGCGGTCTACAGATCTTTATCCCGGAATCGTCTTTGCTGCTCGAGAGAATATTCCTCCGAAACTCATGTGGGAAGTGACTTCGTCTTTGATCAGCATGCCGCCGACCAACGACTATGAATGGACGATTGCAAGTCGGTTCTCTAAAGTGGATGAACTTTTCCGAGATCTGCAGCTCGGGCCTTACCAATATTTAAAAGATTGGAGTCCTGCCGGCATCTTTAAGCGCTTCAAGACAGAAATCTTACTGACCTGTGGCTTGCTTCTTCTTTTAATCCTTAACTCACTATACCTGAGACGAACAGTTGCGAGAAGAACGCTTCAAGTAAGACGAACACTGAATCGCCAAATAAAAATAGAGAAGGAATATCGGGACTCTCGAAACCGATTGGCACAAATGGAAAAATTCGGTGTCATCAATCAGATGTCGGGCATGCTCGCACACGAAGTCCAACAGCCTTTGATGGCAATTAACAATTATTTGGCTGGCTTGCGTGTGTATTTGAAGTCAAAGGGCTTCTCTGATGCCGTTACGGAACAAGCTATCGGTTCTTTAGAACATAACAGCGAACGTATCGGAAGCATTGTGACACGCGTCAGAGGATACGCAAAACAAAAGAAGGGCGAAATGAAAAGCTGTGACTTGACTGCCATTGCTTTAAGCGCACTTAATGTATTGAAGGCACTGAAGTTTGAGCACGTCGAGGTTACTTCTGATTTACCTTCAGAGGCTAGAGTAGTCGGCGATCCGCTGGAACTCGAACTGCTCATCATTAACTTACTTAAAAATGCCTGCAGCGCCGTGGAAAAACAACCCAAGCCGATAGTTGACTTAAAAATCGGAAACCTCGACGACAGCCATTGGTGTTTGAGTGTCTCGGATAACGGGCCGACGCTTGATGACAAATCCTTCGCCAGACTTAAGACACTGGGAGACAGTGTCAAACCGGAAGGTATGGGCATCGGTCTTTCGATCGTCCGCGGTATTGCAGATAAACACGGAGCGGAACTGGAATTCATCAGACTGCCGAAAGGCGGAATCTGCAGCCGTGTGGTAATTGATAAGGAGGAATGTAAATGACAACCCCGCTGGTTCGTATTGTGGATGACGATGCGGATGCACGATCTTCTTCTTCGTTTTTTCTGAGCATGATGGGTCTGGAAATCAAAGAGTATGACAGCGCTTATCGCTTTTTGGAAGAAGACGACATGAATCGTCCCGGGTGCATCATTTTGGATGTCCGTATGCCGGATATGACCGGCATGGAGCTTCAGGTTAAACTGAATCAAAAGGACTGCCGCCTTCCGATTATATTTCTTTCCGGACACGGAGAATTAGACATGGCCGTCCACGCCTTAAAACGCGGCGCTTCTGATTTTCTTCAAAAATCGGCTAAACCCGAACGCTTGCTAGCCGCTGTCAAGAAAGCTGTCACGGCCAGTATGGAAGAATACGAATCCGGCAATGAGATAGAAACACTCCGAAAAATCTATGATTCTCTGACGCCCCGTGAAAAAGAGGTCGTTCTCGGAGTCGCCAAAGGGGAGCTCAATAAAGTCATAGGCTACAACCTTGGTATCAGCGAGAGGACCGTAAAAATGCACCGAGCAAACCTCTGCAGCAAACTTAATGTCACCAGCGCCGTCGAGATGGCAGCGTTTTTACGCAAAATCGGAGTTTTAAATGCTTAGAAGAAGCTTTGCAGCAGGTTTGAGTTTGTTCGCTGCTTTTCCACTTTCGGTTTTTGCGCAGTCAGATGCCGAAAAGAAATTCGATTTAATCATTATCGGTATCGGGGTAGCCGGTTTATCGACTGCGGTTTCTGCTGCACAAAGCGGCGTAAAAAATACTCTTCTTATCGATAAAGCGGCTTTCGTAGGAGGACATTCTGCACTTTCCGGCGGCTCAGTCAATGCAGTCGATCCGGAAGTTCAAATGAAGCAGGGCATCAAAGACAGCCCTGAGCTTTGGTTCAGACAAATCATGGAAGCGGGAGAATTCCAAAGCGATCCAATACTCGTTAATACCTTAGTAAATAATGCTCATTCAACTCTTCATTGGTTAAGAGAAATCGGCATCCCTTTCGATGACCAAGTCTTCGAAGCGTGGGGCGGAAAGTTCCAGCGGGCGCATTCTGCCGGTCAAAAACGAAACGGAATGACGTACGTTCGAATTATGAATCAAAAAGCTCGCTCCCTCGGTGTCAAGGTACGGCTGAGAACTGAAGCGGTTAGTCTTTTAGAAAATAACGGGCAAGTTATCGGAGTAAGAGTCAAAACCCGAGAGGGGAAATTAGAAGATCTTCAAGCAAAAGATATTGTGATTGCCACAGGAGGTTTCACGGCAAACGTTCCCATGCGTCTGAAATACGATGAGCGCTTAGATGCTTCATTGTTCACAACTGCGAATCCGACGGGCAGAGGCTTTGACGGATCCACTGGAGACGGAATTTTATTAGCAGAAAAAACCGGCGCACAGACGGTTGATATGGAGGCCATACAGCTTATTCCGCTCAGAGGCGGCAGACTGCTCAACTATGTGGGCGGAGATATTTTTGTCGACAGTTCAGGAAAGCGTTTCGTCGACGAAAGCAAAGGGGTTAAGGCTATCGGAGAAGCCTACCTGAATTTACCGGACAGAGTATTCTGGGTCATTACGGATTCTCAATCACAAAAGAGTTTGGATTTAGATGCCAAACTTCTCTCCGGTACAGTTCGAATGGCCGACTCCGTCGCCGAAATGGCCAAGAAAATGCATGTCAGCCCTAAAGTTCTTCAAGAAACCCTGGATCGGTATAACAAATTTGCAGAGCTGGGGGAAGATAAAGATTTTGGGAAGAAGATATTTACCCAGAAAATTGATAAACCGCCGTTTTATTTCGGACGAGAGCAGTTTGATATTCACTACAGCTGCGGCGGGTTAAAAATTAATAAAAAATGCCAAGTCATCGGAAAAGAAAGTAAACCGATTCCGAATCTTTATGCCGTCGGTGAAGTCACCGGAGGTATTCACGGAAGGGATCGTTTAGGCGGAGACTCTCTTATTTCCTGCTTTGTTTTTGGAAAGATCGCAGGAGAGGAAATTGCGAAGAAACAGAAGGATCTCAAATAATCTACATTCCTATTTAAAAGGATAAAGTTAATTACTCAAAACTTTCTCCTAGAAATATTGAAAGATAAAATTAAAACATTACTTATTACTAGAGCTCGATTAATATTCTCCAAAAATATTAACTCAATTTAAATAAGATTCTACTCCTCGAGAAATCCTCTCATTTATCTTTCTAATTCACTTTTTCTCCTGAAAATATTTGCCGCTAGATTATTTTTTTACACAATATATGTCTCACTCCTTATTTAACAAAGGAGGAATGCCTTTTACCCTAGAGAATTTTTCAGTTATTTTCATCTCCGTTAATATTTTTATTTTTCATAGAAATTTGACCGGTATTTATTCTGGCACTGATTATCCTTTCTACAGCATTTGAGACTTTCGGATCGATATTTACTAGAACATCGTCCCATTATCTTCGTCCAATTCTACGGTCAGCAGCTCGGAAAATATCCAAAGTTCCCAATCATCTTTGAGTATAATGAATGATTGCCTGTCCGCATTGAGATAAACGTTAATCAAATCTGAAATGTCGCTTGCCGAACTTCTATAAACCAAATACATTTCTTTGTAGTTCAGCTTGGCGGAACAATCTTTTGGCCAGTCCCAAATAATTTCATCATTCAGCATCAGAAAATATCTCGGACACACGGAATCAACATGGCCAGGAATTCTGTAAATCGCACAATGAAACTGTAAACGTATATTCAGATCAAAAATTGTGTAAATTCTTCTCTGTAATTTAGACCATCGTCTTGGCATTCTCTACTTCTTATCCTTTGCCAATACGATATATCGACTTGCGTTAAAAAATGGCGTAACAAATTCAATACCATCAGTTTTTGTTATATAACATTTTTATTAATAAGACCAATAATCAAATAGAATTTGTATAAAATACCAGTATTTAATTTAAAATGTTATTTTATTAGGAAGTAATTAAATTAACAGATTCTGTTTTATTTAGATAAAAAAAAAGAGGCCGATTAGGGCCTCAATTTCTCTTTTTTAACAATTACAGCGATTTAATACTTTCAAGAAGTTTATCTACGCTTTCTTTCGGAGTTGCCCAACTTGTGCAAAAACGAACTAAGAATTCCTCTTGTCCGACGTCACCTTCACATTCAAATGCATAATCTTTAGAAAGTTTGTCTTTTGCATCTCGAGGAAGGAATAAAAATTGCTGATTAGACGGAGAGTCCACTAAGAAACGATAGCCTTTATCTTTAAAAGCTTCTTTAATTCTCATTGCCTGATCAACGGCGTGTTTACCCATTTCTTCGTAAAGACCGTCTGTAAATAAGGCTTCAAACTGAACGCCGAGGAGGCGTCCTTTTGCGAGCATAGAGCAATTCTGCTTAATCATGCTCTGGAAATTGGCGTCTAAGCCGTTGCCTCTCGGAAATACAATCGCTTCCCCCATCAAAATACCGACCTTTGTTCCGCCAATATAGAAAACATCGGTCAGGCGATCGATATCTTCCAAAGTGACGTCGTTGCCCGGGCTTTGTAAGCCGTAGCCAAGACGAGCGCCATCAAGATAAAGCGGAATCACAAATTCCTGACAAACTTCAGAAAGAGCCTGAAGTTCCGATTTGGAATAGACAGTTCCTAATTCAGTGGGCGAGGAAATATAGACCATGCCGGGCTGGACCATGTGTTCATGTGTCGGATCAGCCCAATAGCTTTCAAGATAATTTCTGAGTGTTTCGGCAGAGAGTTTTCCGTCTTTGCCTTCCAGACCAATGACCTTATGTCCCGTCGCTTCAACGGCACCGGCTTCATGAACATTGATATGACCGCTCTTGCAGCAGACACAACCTTGATAAGGTCTCAAAAGCGAAGCTATGACCGTTACATTGGCAGGTGTTCCGCCTGTGACAAAGTAAACATTGGCCAAAGGATCTTCACAGGCTTCACGAATGAGTTCCTGAGCATGTGCGCAATGGGAATCTGCTCCGTAACCGGGAGATTGTTCAAAATTGGTCTTAACCAGAGCTTCTAAAACTTTAGGATGGGCGCCTTCGGCGTAGTCGCATTCAAATCGGATCATTTTTAGAGACGAAGAGGTTGAGGAATGCTTGAAATAATAGGACAAAAAACGGGGCCGAAGCCCCGCGGCGAATCAAAGCTTTTTATTCAGCCTGATCTTTTAAGAAGTTAATCAGAAGAGGAACCGGACGGCCGGTTGACCCTTTTTCTTTTCCGCTCTTATTAGCAACACCTGCGATGTCCAAGTGAGCCCACGGTGTATCACCGACAAATTCTTCCAAGAAGGCAGCGGCGGTGCAGGCACCGGCGCCGCGAGAGTCGCTGATATTGGCGAGATCGGCAAAGTTGCTCTTCAAAGCCTTGGTAAAGGAAATATCCAGAGGCATTCTCCAGACCGGATCCATAGCAGTGTCGCCGGCCATCATGAGGGACACAGCCAGTTCTTCATCGTTGGAGAACAAACCTGCTATGTCGTTGCCTAAAGCAACAACGCATGCGCCGGTCAAAGTGGCTGCGTCCACAACGCACTTCGGTTTGAACTTATCGATGGTATAGGCGAGAACATCGCAGAGAACCAAACGACCTTCGGCATCGGTATTCAAAACTTCAACGGTCTTGCCGGCATAGCTCTTGAGAATGTCTCCCGGTTTAGTTGCGGAACTTCCGGGCATATTTTCTGTAAAGCCGACGGCAGCAACGATGTTCACCGGCAGCTTCATGGCTGCAGCGGTTGCGATAGAAGCGATCATGGCAGCAGCGCCGCACATGTCGTATTTCATTTCGTCCATTCCCTTAGCGGGTTTCAAAGAAATGCCACCGGAGTCAAACGTCAGTCCTTTACCGACCAAAGCAACCGGAGTATCGTCCTTCTTGCCGCCGTGGTATTCAATGACCACCATACGAGGTTTCTGGTGAGAGCCTTTAGCTACACCGAGCAGGCATCCCATACCCAGTTTTTCCATGGCTTTTTCGTCGAAGACGGTAACGTCAAGACCCAGAGAACCGGCAAGTTTCATGCATTCTTCAGCCATAAACTTCGGTGTGCAGAGATTTGCCGGCATATCTCCGTACTGTTTGGCCATCTGAACACCGACACCGACGGATACGCCTTCGGCATAAGCTTTTTCAACGTCCTTGTTTTCATCAGGAACGTAGAGGTCAATGTTTTTAGGCTTCTTCCAGTTGATGTCAAACGTTTTGTAGTTCTTAGGGCGATCAAGGGCTGTGCAGGCAATAAAACCGGACTGTTCGGCGATCCATTCAGGAACTTCACCCGCCAGCCACTCAAGGGTGGTCAGGACGACTTCTTTGCCAAGGTAAGCATTGTCGATACCGAGTTTTAAAACACGCTGGAAGTCTCTGGCTTTGCATTTTCCTAAGCCGACGAACACAACACGTTCGGCCTTACATCCGGGGAAGTCGCGGAAAACCGCAACCTTGCCGACGCAAGGATGTATATCTCCGGCTTCAATCCAGCGAGAGACGACGCCTTCGGAAGCCTTATCGAGCGCTTCGGCAGTCGGAGTAAGACCGCCGGCAGGAATTCCGACAACCAGAGCTCCGCATTCGAGCTTTAAAACATCACCGCTAACCATTGAAAATTTCATATTTTTTGTTCCTTATGATTCGCAAACAATTTTTCCATTATAGGAAGAGTGGAGTGATGTGCTGAAATATTGAGAGCATTTCAGGGACCAAACTTAGAAGAAATTCGCCGGAACATCCTCAGCGAGGAAGTGCCGGCGATAGAAAAAAAGATAACGGTTTAGACTAGGCAGTTTTTGATTGCGAGGTCTTTGCCTTTTCTTTCAAGAACTTATTTTCCCGACGAACGAAGTAACTCGACATCAATCCGGAGAAAACAATAATCAGCATTCCGCAAATAACAGGGAAGGTCGCCGGTTCGAGGAAAAGGATTTCTCCCAAAATCGTTGAGAAAAGAATGACGGTGTACTGAAGAGAACTCGACAGAACCAGATTGCCTCTGGAGAAAGCTCTGGTCAGACAGAATTGACCGCCGGTTGCACAGATACAAAGTCCCAAAATGTATAAGGCGCCCTTAACGCTCCAGGGATGGAAGCCGCCGGTGAAGAATGTTCCGATGAGGCCGCAAATCGCACCGACCAGAACAAGGTAAAAAATAATTCGTGTTTCCGGCTCATGAAGCATGCCGAGTTTCTTAACAAACGTTGTGGCATTTGCAGTGAAAAAGCCCGCGGCTAAACCCACTACAGCGGCATAGTATTCATGCGGTCCGATGGTTGGTCCGAGCATGATCACGACGCCGATAAAACCGAAAAGCACCATCGCCATCAGCCCCCAGTTCACTCGAGCGTGATGGAGCAGGGAAGTCGTCAGAATGTAAGCCCCGACAAACAACGGCGACGTGTAATTCAATGTCATCGCCAGTCCGATATTCAGATGAGAGACGGAATAAATGCCGCAGATGATTGAAAGAGTGCCGCACATCGAGCGGATCAAATGCTGCCAAGGATGAGTTGTGGAAAGCGTAATTCCACTGAAACGCATAACGCCGTAAAAGAGGACAACGCCGAAAATTGATCTGAAAAAGAGAATTTCCCAGCTACCGATGCCTTCGAATCCGGAATATTTCACGAATACGGCATAAAAGGCATAAAACAATGCCGCAACCACCATCCAAAGAGACTGCACCGAACATCCTCCTAAAAAAAGACATCTTAGCCGTCAAATCTTTTGCATAGAAAACTATGGATCACAATATTTTCAAGGAATCTGTTCGATCGATATTTTTATCAGGGTAAAAGGGCGAATTTTTTGACTAAACTTTCCTGAATATTTACTGCTCAGAAAAGCCATGAAAGAAGAACTCAAATCGCTTTTTGCCGAAATTGTCGGCCTCAATAACGTCATTGATGATCCGGCTCTTTTCGGACCTTACACGGATGATTTCACAGACCACTACGTCTCAAAGCCTTTGGCTGTCGTCCGCCCCTCTACCACCGAACAAGTTTCAAAGATCGTCAAACTTTGCGCTCAATACAACGTTCCCATCGTCACCCAGGGCGGCAATACAAGTCTGACAGGCGCAGCGACAACTTATCGACCGGATGCTGAAATCGTCCTGTCCATGACAAAAATGAAAAACGTCATCGACGCGGACCCACTTTCAGACACATTAACCGTTCAAGCCGGAATGACATTGGCCGAAGTGCATGAAGCTGCAGAAAGTGTTAATCGTTTCTTCCCGCTGTCTTTTGCGGCAGAAGGCAACGCAACCATCGGCGGCTGCTGTGCCTGTAATGCCGGCGGAGTAGCCGTACTGCGTTACGGAACAACACGCGACTTGGTTCTCGGCGTTGAAGTCGTCCTTCCCGACGGCCGCATTTACAACGGTTTGAGACGTCTTCGTAAGGACAACACCGGATACGATTTCAAAGATTTATTCTTGGGCAGCGAAGGAACCATCGGCATTATTACTGCCGTCGTTCTGAAACTCTTCCCGGCGGCGAAAGAAAAGGAAACTGCTTTTTGCTGTCTGAACAGTATTCAGGACGCCGGAAAGCTTCTGAACCGATTCAAGATGAAAGCCGGCTCTTCTCTGACAGCTTTCGAGTTGATCAGCGATTTGCCGATCGAGCGAGTTAAAAAGTACCTGCCTGATATCGAAGTGCCTCCGCTCAGCGACTCTCCCTGGAAAGTATTGGTTGAACTTTCTCTGGAAAAGAAGCCTCAGGAAAGCATGATGGAACACATCTTGGAAGGTGCGTTTGAAGACGGAGAAATCACCGATGCCGCCATTGCCAGCTCTCTGCAGGATTCCCATACCTTCTGGCATGTTCGCGAATCAATCCCTCTGGCCGACAGAACGGCCGGCGGCAGTATCCATAGCGATGTCAGCCTCCCCATTTCTTTAATCCCTGAGTTCGTCGAAGAAACAAGCGCAATGCTTTTATCCGCTTATCCCTGGTTCGGGCTTTCTATCTATGGGCACTTGGGCGACGGAAACCTTCATTTCAATTTCGTCAGTCCCGAAGACCCGGGTGCAACCTACCGAAATGAAGAAGGAATTCGAGAAATTCTTTATAGTCAGGTTAATAAATTCGAGGGCTCGATTTCAGCCGAACACGGCATCGGAATGCTGAAACTTGACCATAATTACCAATTCAAGGATCCTTTGGAGATTGAAATGATGCGCAAGATCAAAAACGCTTTTGATCCGAAGGGCATCATGAATCCCGGGAAGCTCTTGAAAACGGAATAACCAACGAGGAAACTGTGGGTAAGAAATCAAAGAAAAAGGAAAAGAAGATGGCAGTCAAAGAAACTCGAAAACTCGCCAAAGAGGAACCTTCCGACATTGCATCCGAAGTTCTCGATGACGGTTACATCGATGTCATGGATGACAAAACCGTTGCTCTTTTCCCTTTGGGCGACATGATTATTCCCACAGGCATCGACTACAAACCCGGTGATCCTGAAGAAGATGCATTGGCGGTAACCGATGCGCTTCCTGAAATTGAAGATCTTTGCTTCTTAGAAGTTCCGAAGTTTTTTTCTTTAAAAGGCTGTGTGGTCACACCGGCGATGATGCTTGAGCTTTCCCGAGCCGTCCAAAGGGTTTTGATTCGCCCGGAAGTCTCAGGCGTTGTCGTTACTCAGCCTGCGGACAATATTGAAGAAACAGCTTATTTCGTCAGCATTTCTTTATCGGATGTATTCCAGAATCAGAATTCCAAGCCGATCGTCTTTACGACCTGCATGAATCCCGAAGATCCGATGTTTGACGGGACCAAGAATCTTTTAGATTCCATTCGGGTTGCCTGTCACGACGTGAAGGGTGATATCCCAACGGTTGTCGTCTGCATGAACGGTGAGATCCATGCGGCGTCCCGCGCTCAGCTCACTCACACCAACAAGGCTTCTGCCTTGGCTTCTCCGGGCTGGGGCCCCGTCGGTTATGTCGACCGCGACAATGTTTATTTCCGCTGCGGTGCATTAGAGCTCGATACCGGTTTGAACTTCCCGATGCTCAAAAAGCTTACGGCCAAAGTTCCCGTTGTTAAAGCCATGTGCGGAGACGACGGTGCGCTTCTTGAAATGGTTCTTGAAAAAGAACCGGACGCCATCATCGTTGAAGGTTTCGGCCGCGGTAACCTTCCGGCCGGCATGATGCCTGCGATTAAAAAAGCGGTAAAGAAGGGCATTTTCGTTGTGATCTCGACGAGAGCTTCTTCCGGCCGTGTCTTAGACAGTACGGTTTTCCCGGGAAGCGTCGCGCAATGTCTTGAATCCGGCTGTTTGTTAGCCGGCGAAACGACTACCGCTAAAGCTAGACTTCTTTTGATGTACGTCCTTTCCCAGAAAGAAGCGATCCAACTAAAGAAAGAAGATCCTGAAAGATTCTTCGCCTACGTACAGGAATGTTTGGATCCGGTGCTCACCAATCGTCTCTTCGGTTAATGAGTCAAAAATTTGCTTCTATGGACGAGCTTTTCGAAGCGCTGAGCCATTCAGCGTTTCGAAGCAAGTTTCGTTTGTCTTACGCAGACAGAACTTATGCCGAGACTCGTAATGACGAGCTCTTGAAGAAACACGCCAAAGAAATTCTTCACGACAGAATCGGAAGCGCGAATCCGAAAAACGACGGCAAACAGACGCCGTACAAGGGACATCCGATCTTTACTGCGCAGCACGCGACCGGATGCTGCTGCCGCGGCTGTCTTTATAAGTGGCATGGGATCGACAAAGGCAGAGAACTAACGGAAGAAGAACTCAATACCCTGAGCGATGTGATCTTGGAGTGGATTCATCGAGACTTACAAAAACCGACTCCGAAGAAAAGAGTACGCAAAGGCGAGACTTTGGATCTTTTCGACCAAGATTAAGTTTCCTTTTTTGAAGGTTTTCAACACATTCCAGGAAGGCTTCTTTAGAAGCTTTCGGACTCAACCTAACTAAAAGTTATAACTAACCATCCATAAATAGTATTGGATTGAGAAGAAAAGAATTTTTATGATGGAGGCATATTGAAGGAGAAACTATGCCTCTTAACCGCCGTTCATTCCTCGGACTTTCAACAATTCTTTTGAGTTCTCCGCTTCCGGTATTTTCTTCGGAAAATAAACAAGCCAAGAGAATCTTGGTATACGGAGATTCGAATTCTTTCGGATGGGCCTGGAGCCCTGAAAAAGACATCTATCGTCTTCCAATCGATCAAATTTGGCCTCAGGTCATGGCTCAAAAACTTGGTCCTAACTATGAAGTCGAAGTTAATGCCTTGGGCGGCCGAACGGTAAAAAGAGATCAAAAGGACGGCAACGGAACCGGCAAGAGCCTTTCCGGTAAGTTGTTCAACGGGATGGTTTCACTTCCTGCGGTTCTTTCCGAAAACCTTCCTCTGGATATAGTCATTGTCATGCTCGGAACCAATGACGCGAATTCAAGATACAAGAACAATGCAAAAGCGATCGCCGATGACCTTGAAGAGATGATTCGTATGATTCAAGCAGGTGAATGGCAATCCAACACTAAATTTAAGACACCAAAAGTCTTAGTCATTGCACCCCCGCTCCAGCCTAACGAAACAGCTTACGGCGACGCTTTCAGCGGCGCAGAAAAAATCACCAAAGAGCTTCCGCCGCTTCTGCAGGAAAAATGCCGAATTCTTGGAGCCGAATACATAAACGCTCAAGACTTCGTGAAAGGCATTCCGGGACAGATTGACCGTGTTCACCTTTCCCCGGAACAACACAAAGTTTTAGGCGAGGCGGCAGCTGCAAAGGTCAAAGAAATCTTTGCGCATTAATTGTTGAAAGGATCCTAGGAGGCCTTAATGAAACTTCTGACCGCTGCCGCTGCAATTACGACTTGTTTACTTATGTCCGGAAATGTCATGGCTCAAAACATTCAGATCAAAGTGGATGGCAAAGCTTACGCCGGGGGATTAAATGGTAACGATGCCGCGAAAGACTTTGCTGCAAAGCTTCCGCTCAAACTTAAGTTTGAGGATTTCGGATCGACGGAACGGATTTCGTATTTACCGAAATCATTGAACCTAGGATCCGCGCCTAGAAGCTGCGATCCTCAAAAAGGCGATATTACCTATTACATCCCATGGGGAAACCTGGCGGTTTTTGTCAGAGACTTTCGTCCGTCTGACAACTTAGTCCCGCTCGGAAAACTTTCTCCGGAAGCGCTTAAAGCCATCCAAGAAAGCGGCTCCAAAGATGTTGAAATCAGTCTTGTTAAGTGAACGATATGGAAACAACAGGATTTTTGAGAAGAACGATTCTTTTAACAGCGGCAGCAATGCCGATGATAGGCAGTAAAGTGTTTGCAGCAACTCCGAATCAAGGTGCATCCACGGTCTATTTCTCTAAAGACATCAATGCGGAGAACTTTTTAGCAATTTATGACCGGCTTAGAAAAGACGCCAACCTTCCGGAAGACAGAAGACTCTCCGGCATCAAACTTCACGGCGATGATGTCGATACGAATCGAGGTATGTGGGAAGCATTGCTGAATCACATTCCGAACAGCAAGTTTGTTGAATGCAACTATGCCTCAATCTATCCGGCCGGAAGAGGCAATACGCAAGGAAATATTAGAGCGATAACGGCTCAAGGCGTCGACAAGAATCGCCTCGATATCTTGGATCGCAACAACGAATACACGGAAGTTCCGATCAAAGGCGGTAAAGAACTGAAATCTGTCTCTGCGCCGACGGCTCTATTGAAAGAGTATGGCTGCGTTGCAGTGACGGCTAATTTCCGAATTCCGAGTTTTGCGGGATTTTCGGGTGCGTGTAAAAACGTCGGCATCGGTTTAGCCAGCGGAGAGGGCAAGACTCAAGTTCATGGTCTGGGAGTCAGAAAAGATGCAGGATTCTTCCGAAGACTCGCCGATGCTTCAAAAGGCATTCACGATGCAATGGACAATCGACTGCTTTTTATTAACGTGGTCTCAAACATTCACGTTGATCCGCTGAAAGGTACTAAAGTCCGAACAGGCAATCTCGGCATCGTCGGATCTCTGGATTTGCTCGCTGCCGACCAAGCCGCGGCAGACTTAATTTACGGTCTGACTCCTGCTGAGTACAACGCTTATTCGCTCCAAGAAAAGATTGACAGAGGCTTCTTACAACTCGAGTACTTGGACGAAATCAAAGCCGGAAACCGCACCTACAAGCTCATAACACTCTAATTTTTATAGGAAAAAAGATGAAAAAACTCCTCATTGCCACACTTCTTGGTTTAACTGCCGCTAGTGCACAAGTTCAGGCCAAAACACTTCTTGTCTATTACAGCTTCACCGGAAATATTGAAAAGGCCGCTGTCGCCGTTAAAGACCAAACCTCGACGGATGTGATTCAGATTCAGCCGGCGCAAAAAGGCTTGAACTACGCGGCCAACAATTATTCTCTCGGAAGTGATTTGGTGGACCAAATTCGAAGCAAGCCTAATGATGCTTCTTCTTATCCCGCCATTGATCCGGTGGACGTTGACTTTTCAAAATATGACACCGTTATCATCGGTACACCGCTTTGGTGGAGCAATATGGCCGCACCTATGCAGACATTCTTGTTCCATAACGGAAAGGCAATGGCCGGCAAGAAAATCGGTTTGATTGTCTCCAGCGCCAGCAGCGGAATTTCCGGTGTTGAAAGAGACGCCAGACGCCTTATCCCTGAAGGTAATTTCACAAAGAGCCTTTGGATTCGTTCCTCTCAGTTTTCATCCGCTCCGAAAATGGTCGCGGAATGGCTGAAAGCCAACGGTCTGGCCTCTAAGTAATTTTTTCAATAAGAAAGGCGCCGAGGCGCCTTTCTTACTAAATATCAAGAAGATCTAATCGGCCAATTAATATTGGTCAAACATTCTCTGGATTTCTTTCGGATCCTGAGTCTTCGTCAAAGCAAGCTGCAGAAGCAGGCGAGCTTTCTGAGGATTGAGTGTGTCGGATTCTAAGAAACCGGCCTTCGTCCACATCGGCAGAGAAACCGTCGTTGCACCGTTCGGTACGCGGGCACTTCTTACAACCACAACACCTTTAGCCACAGCGTCTTTCAGACCTTCCATTGTCGGGTTGGCGATGGAGCCGTTGCCTGTACCAGCGTGAATGATGCCTTTAGCACCGGCTGCAACAGCAGCGTCGGCCATAATACGGTCGTCGTCAACATGAGAGTAGATGATGTCAACGCGAGGCAGAGTCTCGAGCTTGCTGACGTCAAATTCGCTGTTGGTCGTGTGACGCTTTGTAGACTGCTTGTAGAAACGAACTTTGTTTCCGCTCACATAACCCATGGCGCCGAGTTCCGGAGACTTGAAGGTAGCCGGATTGGTCGTATTTGTCTTGGTGACATCGCGGGCACCGTTGATTTCATCATTCATGACGATCATGACGCCTTTACCTTTTGCTTCAGGCGTAGAAGCAACGCGAACAGCTTCAAGAAGGTTCATAGGACCGTCGGCAGAAATGGCTGTGGCAGGGGGGGAAGCGGCGGCCAAAACAATAGCGCCGACCAAAATCACAGGCTTGTCGCTCTTAGTAACAAGGTTCAGGAAGTAAGCGGTTTCTTCCAATGTATCGGTACCGTGGGTAATCACCACAGCGTCAACCTTCGGATCAGCCAGCAGTTCGTTAACGCGCTTGGCAAGTTTCAGCAAGGTCTTGGTATCCATATTGTTGGAAGAGATCTTGACGACCTGTTCACCGGAAACATTGGCATAGTCTTTCATTGCGGGAACCGCTTCGATCAAAGTCTGAATGCCTAAATCACCGGCTTTGTATCCGGTTGTCTGAGTGCTGGAAGCAGCAGTTCCGGCGATCGTTCCGCCTGTAGCCAAAATCTTAACGGAAGGAAGGTCAGCGGCAAAAGCTGTGGCGGTAGCCATCAGAGTTGCGGAAAGAAGGATTTTCTTGAACATTTTATTTATGCGTACAAAAAGTTAGCCTCAATCGCTAAATTGAGGAATTACCCACCTAAAAAGGCATTTTTAATCCCGGGCACCGAAGTACCCGGGGCAAATAATCAAAAATTATTTGTAGAGGTCGTTGACAACGTCACGAGCAAACTTGTCCTGAGCTTTGATCAGGTCACCGAGTTCCTTGTTGTCTTTGAAGTCAAGAGCCATACCGGCTTTCTTATGAGCTTCGATGACAGCAGGATCCTGCATTGTCTTCTTGAAGGCTTCAACGTAGTACTGGATAACTTCAGGCTTGGTTCCCTTCGGAGCAACTAAAGCACGAGCAGAGCCGTACCATTCGGGGTAGAGGCCTTTTTCGCCGAGTGTCGGAACATTCGGGAGTTCAGGATCACGTTTGGTGTTGAAAACAGCCAGAACACGGAGTTCTGGTTTGTCGCCCTTAACGAGCTTGGCAACGTCAGCAACCTTGGCGCAGGTGAAGTCAACTTCGCCCTGACGAAGAGCCAGCAGCTGGTCGGCTGTACCGCCGTAAGGAATGGCTTTGTACTTGAAGCCGGCGCTCTTGGCAAGCAGCTGAGCAGCTGTGTGGTTGGAAGCCTTGTTGCCGTTTGTGGAGGCTTTCAGGTTTCCTTTCTCTTTAGCGGCGGCAACGAGTTCTTCGATGGTCTTGTAGGGAGAATCGGCCTTAACAGCAACAACACCGGCTTCAGTCAGATGGTTGGCGATAGGAACGATGTCATTGATGGAGAAGGGTGCCCCCGACTGTGCAGCCAAAGTTGTGAATGTCGGCAGGTTGATGAAGCCGATAGTCTGGCCGTCGGGTTTGGACTGAACTAATTTTGTCCAGCCGAT
>ERZ791720.531-NODE-531-length-19958-cov-2.09426_pt1 | contig 19958 bp, 16 predicted proteins | sample MGYA00510048_ERZ791720 | MGnify/ENA primary metagenome ERZ791720 (study PRJEB30046, sample SAMN00715142) | human gut metagenome | study: EMG produced TPA metagenomics assembly of the A metagenome-wide association study of gut microbiota in type 2... | reverse complement strand
TAACTTTCCCCCCCCCCCCTCCCCCCTTCTCCCCTCCCATGAGCCCGCCGATGGGCAGCGGCAGATCTGCCAATACTTTGCCCTCAAGGGCAATGGCAAGGCCACCTCCATTTTCGATCACACGATTGCCTGCAAGGACCATGTCTTCGTCTGTAACTCCGGCGATGACAAGATTGTGGGAATCGTGTCCGATGCTGGTGGCTACGGCACCTTTCTTTAAGCCGTATTTTCCTAAAAATCCCAGTCCTACATGGCCTGTATTTTTGTGCCGTTCAATGGCAGCCAGTTTTACGATGTCGCGGCTTATATCTACACCGGGAGCAACGCCTGGCAGTTCTTTCCACTCTTCGATCCGCTCTTTTGTGATCAGTTCATGGGCTACCATGTCAATGACCCGCTGATGGGTTCCTGTGGTTTCTTTTAACTGCAGCTCTTCCACTGTAATAGGAACTCTGTGGAAGGAATGGAATACACGTTCTTTGATCTCTGTGGACCAGTCTGTATTTTTTTCTTTCTGATGGAGCATTTTTCCATTTTCTGCCACCAGTTTTCCACCTTTGTATACCTGTTTTACATTAAGAGTTCTCAGATCATCAAAAACTGCCAGATCTGCCTTATAACCAGGTGCCACAGCGCCCATATCATGCAGTCCAAAATAAGCTGCTGCATTTAAAGTACCCATGCGGATCGCACGGATGGGATCAGCACCCATGGAAACTGCTTCTCTGATAATGGCATCAATATGACCAATACGGATCAAGTCTCCCGGATGCTTATCATCTGTTACCAGCAGACACCGCTGATAATAGGGGTCCTCAAACATTCCCATAAGAGCTTTTAAGTTCTTTGCCGCTGTTCCCTGACGGATCATGATCCACTGGCCTCTGGCAAATTTTTCCTTTGCCTCTTCAAAATCCGAACACTCATGGTCAGAGCGGATTCCTGCAGTAACATAGGCATTTAGCTCTTTTCCGGAAAGAGCCGGTGCATGGCCATCAATGGCTTTTTTCAGGGAACGTGCCTGTACAAGCTTTTCAAAGCACCCCTTATCCCCGTGGGTCACGCCAAAGGCATTCATCATTTCTGCAAGGCCCAGAACCTTTTCATCTGCGTAAAATGGCTCCAGATCTCTTGCCAGAAGTTCTGCCCCTGACTCGTCTAAATCGGTAGCAGGCACACAGGAAGGCAGCATAAAATACACATCCAGATCCAGCTTCTGCGCTGACTGCATCATAAACCGGATCCCTGCCGTTCCTGCCACATTGGCGATCTCATGGGGATCTGTGATCACGGCAATGGTGCCATGTGGAACAACAGCCCGTTCAAACTCCCCTGGGGAGGTCATGGAGCTTTCAATGTGGATATGTCCGTCTAAAAAGCCGGGACACACATAAGCTCCGCCCAGATCTTTTTCTGTTATTCCCTCATAATTTCCAATTCCTACTATGTATCCGCCCTCAATGGCAATGTCCCCTGTTTCCACTGACTGGGTAAATACATTGACGATCTGTGCATTTTTCAGCACAGGTTCTGCTTTTTTGCTTCCTGTGGCAGCTGCCACCTGCTCTCTGAGCAACTTACATGTTTTCATGTATCCCCCTCCTCTCGTATATACCCCCGGAATTCTTTTCCCCTAAAATGTAAAGTTTCTAAGAGTAATACTGCACCTGGGAGTACATTATTTATATAGATCTTTTGCTATTTCTTTGATAACTTCTTCAAATTTTCCCTCTCTAATGTCCATGGAACAGGAGAACATAAGATTGACCGGATAGTTAAAATCCTCTACATTAGCTCCGGTCATATCCCTGTATTCATGTTCCGGCCCCAGATTAGGAACCTTCTCCTTTGCCGGACGGATATCATCTACATAGCCGTACATTTTTTTGCCTAACTGAAAGGCCATTCCGCACTCAAAAGCCACATCATTGCTGCACTCATATCCCCGATAATCATTTAAGTCTGCAATAATAGCGTCACAGTTACGTACATGCTGCTGCCAGCTGTCAAACTGGTTTGCGGCTGCTGTATAAGGGCAGTCCGTATCCATTTTTTCCACGCCTTCTGCCCAGTCTGCCGGTGTAAAAGCCTGCAGTCCATAAGAAGCACATAACTCTTTTCTCTTCTTATAGAGTTCTTTGGCATCCTTGTCATAACGCTCCGGCCCAGCCAGATAAACTACCGGACGGTCTGACTTGTAAGTCTTTGCAGCGGTATAATCCACGCTGTATCCCCGCAGTCCCTTATATTTCTTCTCTTCCTCAATGTCTGTCATCAGCATTTTCAGACAATCGCCGTAATCCCCTTCTGCGATCTTTGTAGAAGCAATGATACATGGACTGAATGGAAGGTCTTTATAAGGAGCCTCTTTTCCGTGCGGTCCTTGCAATCTTAACTTTCGGAAGATCTTCCCATACATGGTGATAACGGTAGTCAACCACTGTATTTCCCAGTGTAAGACCATCTTTCGTCTCAATTCCTGCTCTTCCTTCAAAGGTTTCGATCAGTGATTCGTCAATGGCATAGGCAACAGCCATACAGTCAATGACCGTACAATAAGCCTCAAAACCTCTTCTATTGACAAATCGGATAGCCTAGCGGAGAAATCCTGCTTCCATTTTATCACTTTTATCCAAAGCTGCAATATCATTTTCTGTCAAATTTACATCAAAATGGGTTGCAACGTCCAGACCGATGGCTACCAGGTTCACACCGGAGTTGTATACAATCGCTGCTGTAGTATGAGGTGTGTACACCACACAGGTTCCCTCTTTTACACCGGACTCTTCCACGATCTTTTTTACATCAGACGTGATCTCAAAAATATCATTTTTTTGTAGAAATATTTATCTTTTTTAACATAATGTTCCCCTTTGTTTTCTCTTCTAGTGCATTCGTACTCTATTGCACGATCATTTCGCTTTCGCGGATGCATCTTGCGCCGTCTGCGATCTTCCATACGCCCTTGCAGCCTCTGCCGTCCTCTTCTCCGATCATATCCATGATATAACCGCATAACAGACAGATCGGCGCAAACTGGGTCAGTGGCATATTAATGGCATATTTTGTCTTAGGAACCTTTACATAGTTGGTATCTACGCCGAAATCTTCTTTACCCCCATCTGTGATCACCATTAACGGGCGTGTCAGATTATGGGCAAACTTGATCAGTTCTTTGTTGCGGCTCATGGCCGGGTTAGTCGTGTTTGCAACGATAATGGTTCCGATCTTGTCCACATTTCTCATAAAGAAATTCATATGGAGCCATTCTTCTGAATTAATGTGCATGGCATATTTTCCCAGTGCCTCAAATACTTTTGCATGTCCAAACCATGCAGCAGCATAGTCAAAGCCCGTTCCTACGAAGTCATAAGCTTCCATATTTTTCCATTTTTCAGCAATATCGTAAACCTGTCTGCACATATCAGGAAGCAGCTCACCCAGAGCCTTTCCCTGTGCTACCATGTCAAAGCGCATATCCATGGCTTCATCCATGGTGTAGCAGCCTCTTAAAGGCCATTGAGTATTCCAGCACTACCTGGCTTGGTGACTTTACCCGCTTTCATTTTAATGTAACAAAATAAACACCTATAAAACCTGCTGCCAGCGCCATCACGCAAAACAGCAGGTTTTCTTGTGCTAAATGACCTGGCAGAAGTTCAGGCAGCGATGCCAGCATAAAGCCCAGGATCATTAAAAATGTGTCTTCCCTGTGCTTTTTGATCAGCTGTTCCAGAATACGGGCTGTGAGATATGTTCCAAGAATCCCGCCAACAGCTAAGGGAAGAAGCGCCAAAATATCCAGACTGCTGATGGCTTTTAAGGTACTTTCATAAATTCCAAGCATATAGAGCATCTGGGAGGCGCTGATGCCCGGAAGGACTAAGGCAACTGCTATGATAAAGCCTCCTGCAAGCTGGAAAAGCAGATGCATGGGAGTGTTTTCTGTTCCAGGAGCAAATATCCCCTGAGGGATCAGGGCGATAAGAAGGGCTGTGAGGATCCCTGTAAGGATACAGATCATCTCTCTTCCCCTGATACGGCTTACACTGGCGCTTTTTAAGATCATGGGAATTCCCCCTGATACTGCTCCCAGGAAGAAGAAACATAAAATTCCTTCTGCCCTTGTGGTTAAAAGCCAGCTGATCCCTCTGGAAAACAAAAAAGCCCCGCTTCCTGCTCCGGCTGCAAACCAGAGCAGAAATGTGAGACTTTCTTTTGGATATTTTGTTATTTCACTGACATGTTTTAAAAGACGGTCATAGATCCCTAAGACCATAGCCATAGAACCGCCGCTGACGCCTGGTACCGTCATGGTTGCGCCGATCACAAGGCCTTTGATGAAAGTTTTTCCATTTTTTTCCATTTTATATGATCCCCTTTTTGCCTCTGACACATTTGCATTGCCAGAGCATAATTTACTCTTTATGGGATTTTATGGAAAATTACAGGATTTTATACATCAGACCTACGAACCTCATGCTTACCCGCTTTACTGCCTGCTGACGCAGGCAGAACCTTCCTTACTGGTCCAGACAAGCCTCTAATGCGACAGTCATCATATCTGTAAAGGAAGTCTGGCGTTCTGCTGCTGTGGCATGCTCATTCTTTGGCATAGAATCAGAAATAGTCAGCATACAGGTTGCTTTTTTATGAAGCACATTTGCATTGTGGAGCAGTGCAAAGCTTTCCATTTCCACGCAGGCACAACCATGTTTTGCGCTGATCTCTTTGTAGCCGTCTACATTTGGCTCTGTATAAAATACATCACTGGAATGTACTTTTACAGGCTTTACAGTAATATGATTACGCTTTGCAGCCTCTAAAATATGAGCGTTTAATTCCGGATCCGGATAGATGGTATCTTTATCGTAGCCATTCTGGGTATGTGCAAAAGTAGACTCACTCCATGCACTTTCTTCCAGCACTACATCACCTAAATTCAATTCCGGTACATAAGCGCCTGCAGAACCAATACGTATGATCTGGTCTACATCATAAACAGAAAACAGCTCATAGGAATAAATTCCTATAGACGGCATTCCCATTCCGCTTGCCATAACAGTTACTTTTTCCCCTTTATAAGTACCTGTGTATGCATATGCCCCACGGACTTCATTGACCAGCTTTGCATCTGTAAGGAAATTCTCTGCAATGAATTTTGCGCGAAGAGGATCCCCCGGCATCAATACCTTTTTTGCGATCTCACCTTTTTCCGCCTGATTGTGTGGTGTTCCCATAATAAACTTCCTCCTTTTTTATTTTATGTACTCCCGGAGTCTTTCAATGTACCTATATCAAAAGACCTTTTGACACTTATATTATAAAATGATATCATAATTAAAAAAAGGACATGTGGCAGTTTTGTTGAATATCAATAAATTTAATTATCCATTTACATTAAAACAAAAAAGCTTTTTAGAGAATTTCTTTAAATTTGCTCCGCCTTATATACAGACGGTGCTGATGCTGCGCTCTTATAAAAAAGGCAGCCGTCTGGTAGCTGCAGGGGACAGCTGCGCCCATGTGTATATCCTTTTAAAAGGCCGGTTGGAAGCGGTTGAGGAACATGTGGCAAATATACCTTATCATTTTACGGAGATACGTGCTCTGGACATAGTTGGTGATTACGAATTTTTCACCGAAAAACAGCCCCGTCTGGTAACACTGACCATGCTGGAAGACTCTCTCTGCCTGGTGATCCCTGCAGCGGAATATATGACCTGGCTGCGGAGCGACTCCCACGCTCTTTTTCTCAGAAGCCGCATGATCATCACCCAGCTGGTAGCCCAGGCCCAGTTCCAGCGCCAGAACCTTTTTGCGGACAACCGCACCCGCATGCTGGTCTTTCTGAAAGAACAGGTGACACAGGCTGTAAATGACAGCACACATACGGAAAACAGCAATGGTAATCCAAACCCCGGTTCCGTCTATCCCATCCGTATCCCCTTCACCAGGCCGGAGATCGCAGCACATCTTGGCTGCTCGGTACGGACAGTAAACAGGACGGTTCAGGAACTTGTGGATGAAGAGATCATTCATTTAAACAAGGGAAAAATCTGGATCAGTGAGAAACAGGCCAGCACTTTTCTGTGATCGATAACTCAGCCCGCAAAACCACCCAACACAGTTCTTTACTAATGCATAACGTGAAAGACCGCCTGCTCTTTCTTTTGAACAGACGGTCTTTTCTCATACTTATTTATCTATTTTTCTTTTGTAACATTGCTTATTGCAAAATCCAATGCTCTTATCTTCTGCAGCTTCCCAGGCCGGATACTCCGGCTGGTCTTACATTTCCATTCTGGCAGCCATCCTGAAGGCATGCACCAAGACCATTTAACAGGCAGTTTAAGTCCTGTCCGCCGTTTGCAGCGCATTCTGCCTGAATGCAGTTTGCCTGATCATATGTACAGCTGTTTACGTTACACGCCTGATTTGCGTTAGGTACGCATGCGGAGCCGATCATTGCTGCAAGTGCCATTGTGGATACTGATAACATAGTTTTGTCCTCGCTTTCATTTTGTTACAAATTTATTTCATTTATGTTACAAAACTATATTATCACATTTTTCTGGAAAATTACCTGGTAATAAATGGTAGTTTCACGAACCTTCGTTAATGGCTTGCTTTTCTTTTGGACTCATTACATTATATAACTGTCTCCGCATAGTGTACAGATGCCATAGCATCTTTGCAATACGCATCTGCTCCAATGGTATCTGCATACTCCTGAGTGAGCACTGCTCCGCCTACCATGACTTTTACCCACGGGGCGCTTTCACGCAGCTGCTTAATGGTCTCCTCCATGCTTGGAACTGTAGTAGTCATCAGGGCGCTTAAGCCTACTAATGGTACATGGCGGCTTACAGCTTCTTCTACTACTGTCTCCGGCGGAACATCTTTTCCAAGATCGATCACATCGTAGCTGTAGTTTTCCAGAAGAACCTTTACGATGTTCTTTCCAATGTCATGGATATCGCCTTTGACAGTTGCAAGGATAATGGTACCTTTCTTTTCCTGGGTCTCTCCGCTGCCTGCCATGGCATTTTTGATCACTTCAAAGGCTGCTTTGGCTGCTTCCGCACTCATTAACAGCTGTGGAAGGAAAACAGTACCTTTCTCAAAGCCTTTTCCTACATGGTCCAGTGCCGGGATGATCTCTTCATTGATCACATCCAGGGCTTCTTTTTCCTTTAAAAGAGCAGTTACGCTTTCTACTGCTACTTCTTTTAAACCTCTTTCAATGGCATTTCCAAGACTTCCTGCACTCCCTGCACCGCCATTTCCGGCTGCACCGGAACCTCCGGCACCATTTCCACCTTTTCCAATGGTCTGGCCCAGACCTGCAGTCTGGCCACTGTAAATGCTGATATATTCACTGCACTGAGGATCCAGGTTCATCAATGCGTTAAAGCTATAATAAGCCCGCATCATAGCTTCAGAGTTCGGATTGATAATGGCAGCGCTTAAACCGCTTTCCATTGCCATGGTAAAGAAAGCACCGTTGATGATCTCTCTCTGAGGAAGTCCAAAGGAGATATTGGATACACCTAAAACAGACTTTCCGCCTAATTCATCACGGATCTTTCTAAGAGTTTCAAGAGTAACGATCGCTCCCTGGCTGTCAGAGCTTACCGTCATGCAAAGACCGTCTAAAATAATATCTTCCGGTCCAATTCCATAAGCAGCAGCTGTGTCAATGATCTTCTTTCCTACTGCAATTCTTCCCTCTGCAGTCTCAGGAATGCCGTCTTCGAAAACAAACCCCAACAACACCCCCGCCGTATTTTGCAACCAGCGGGAAGATCTGTTCCATAACCTCTTTTTTACCGTTGACAGAGTTGATCAGAGGCTTTCCGTTGTATACACGAAGGCCCCGCTCCATTGCCTCTGCACTGGAGGTATCTAACTGTAATGGCAGATCAATGACCGCCTGCAGTTCTTTTACCACATCTTCCATCATGGAAGGCTCATCGATCTCCGGAAGACCTACGTTTACGTCCAGGACATCTGCGCCATTATCCTGCTGGGTCACACCTTCACGAAGGATATATTCCAGGTTGTGGTCACGGAGAGCCTGTTTAAATTTGGATTTTCCTGTAGGATTGATACGCTCGCCAATGATAATGGTCTTTTTATCAAATACAACTGCCTGGGAATAGGAAGAAATGACCGTGCGGTGCTTCTTTTCCGGCATCTGCACTGGGATATCCTTTGTCAGTTCTACCATGGCATGGATGTGATCTGGTGTTGTACCACAGCAGCCGCCGGTGATCACAGCGCCCATTCTTACAATCTCTTCCATCACAGCAGCAAAGTCTTTTGGATCTACGTCATATACGGTCTTTCCATTTTCACTTCTTGGAAGTCCTGCATTTGGGTTAACCAGGATCGGGGTAGAAGAAACTTCCAGGATATCTTTTACGATCCCCTTCATCTGTTCCGGTCCCAGACCGCAGTTTACGCCCAGAACGTCTACTCCCAGACCTTCTAACAGCGCTACGGTGGACTCTACATTTCCGCCAGTAAGCAATTTGCCTTTTTCATCATAAATAACAGTAGCAAAGATTGGCAGTCTTGCTCCTGTTTCCGGGTTAATGCCAGCCTCTTTTGCAGCTAAAACAGCAGCCTTTAACTCATAGCTGTCACTCATGGTCTCAATGAGCACCAGATCAGCGCCTGCTGCCGCGCCAATGGAAACTACCTCTTTGTATAAAGATACAGCAGTCTCAAATGGCAGATCGCCCAGTGGCTTTAAAAGCTTTCCTGTAGGCCCCAGATCCAGGGCTACATAGCCTCTGCCAGCTTCCTCTACCGCTTTTCTTGCATTGGCAATAGCTGCCTCTACAATGGCCTTTAGCTCCCCGTCCTTGTCATATTTTAACCGGTTGGCGCCAAAGGTATTGGTAGTCATAATATCCGCACCTGCTGCCAGGTATTTTCTGTGCACATCTGTAATAACTTCCGGATGGGAAATATTCCAGCGCTCTGGCAGTTCACCGGCAGCAAGTCCCGCAGCCTGCAGCAGACTTCCCATACCGCCGTCACAATACAGGCGGCGCACTTTCATTTCATCTAAAATGCTCATATTAAACCTCTTTTGATCTATTTTATCTGATCTATTTAAGCGTAACAGTTCATAATGACTCTGTCCGCTACCGCCTGTACAGGCAGTCTGTTTTTCCGCAGGCCTCACAGCCCTTTACGTCACAGCGGTGGGGCTTTTGGCTCACTCCGATCACTGCTGTTACGGATTTGGAAGGCATCATCAGAAAACTGTCTGTCAGTTTGATCCCCAGGTGCTTTCCTGCATCCAGTGCATCTAAAACAGCGCTCTGGCAGCTTAAAGAAAAATCCCCGTATCCGGGACTGAACCTTGGCCGCAGATACAGGCCTTTTTCTTCGTACTCTTTTTTCAGGCCTTCACACACCTGATCGCAGTATTCCTCGATCATAGCCGCAGAAGCAGCCTGCAAGATCACTGCCCGGCTCATTTCCAGGCGGTTGTACTTCTGGATCAGGTAATCCGCTCCCACACCCAACGTTGCGGCAAAAACCAGTATTTTTTCACAGTCTTTTAAATTAACAGAAAGATTTCTGCTTTTTGTCTGGAAAACTTCCCCATCGATCCGATTGTCTGCTCCCAGAGTAAGAGGAAATTCCCGCACCCGGTACTTAGGTGAAACATTTTTCCACAAAAGCTCCAGGCAGTCTTCCACGATCCTGCTTACATTTTCGTCTGCCTCCTGGTTTTTATACCCCAGATAGCGTAAAACCTCTCTTCTGTTAATATCTGCCAGTTCCATTTTCCTGTATGTCCTCCTGTCCCAAGCCGTTCACTCAGATTCCCGCACTATCGTGCTCTACTTCCCGCCATTCCCCGCGGGAACCCTCCTGTCCCCTATCGTGCTCTCCTGCCTGCATTCGCAGGCGGAACCTTCGTTAATGGCTTGTTTTTCTTTTGGACTCATTACGTTATTTCAGCAGCTCTGAAATATTGCTCTGGATCTGTGCAGCTACATCCGGCTTATTCATGGTGTACACATGAATTCCCTTAATACCATTTGCCAGAAGGTCGATGATCTGATCTGTAGCATAAGCGATACCAGCCTGCTTCATAGCTGCCGGATTATCTCCGTATTTATCGACTAAAGATAAGAAACGTGCCGGCATATAGCTTCCGGACATCTGTGCAATACGCTTTAACTGGCTTCCGCTGGTAACAGGCATGATACCTGCGATCACAGGAATGGTAATGCCTTTTTCACGGATGCGGTATAAATAACTGTAAAGAAGGCTGTTATCAAAAAACATCTGAGTTGTGACAAAATCACAGCCAGCGTCTACTTTCTCCTTTAAATAGTCCATATCTACAGACTTGTTAGAAGATTCCGGATGTGCTTCCAGATAGCATGCTGCCACAAAGCAGAAATCTCCGGCTTCCTTGATCTCATGGATCAGCTCAGAAGCATAGTGATAAACTTCCGGTGTTTTTCCGTCCTGTGGGATATCTCCTCTCAGTGCCAGGACATTTTCGATCTTATGTGCCTTTAATTCCTCCAATACATGATGTACTTTCTCTCTTGTAGAAGAAACACAGGTAAGATGAGCCAGTGGTGTCACGCCATACTCTTCTTTAATAGTAGAAGCGATCTTTACTGTATAATCACTGGTTCCGCCGCCTGCACCGTAAGTAACGCTCATAAAATCCGGCTTTAACTGGGCGATCTTGGAAGCTGCCTTTTCTACGGACTCATAAGCATCTGCTGTCTTTGGAGGGAATACTTCAAATGAAAGGGTTGGTCTGCCCTCTGCCAGTATATCTTTTATCTTCATAATGTAGATCCTTTCTTTCATAAAACATATCTTCAAATGTATTCTGGGGATACGTTTCAGGAACATATTTCCAGAACACATTTGAAGAAATCATTTTTCAATAAAGGGATGCCGCAAAAACGCAGGCTTCTGCAGCATCCCCCATAAATCACAGTTTTTATTACCATTCATGCGCTGCACGAACGGGTCTTACTGCTCTAATGTCACCTTTTTCAGATGCCAGATATCTCTTACATACTCTTCAATGGTACGGTCAGAAGTAAACTTACCGCTGTGGGAAACATTGATAAGAGCTGCTTTTGCCCACCACTGTCTGTCTCTGTAAGCCTTGTCGATCTTCTCATGAGCCTCTGCATAGGAACGGAAATCTTTCAGGATAAAGTAAGTATCCGGACGGCTGCCGCCACAGTTATTTAACAGAGAATCATAGATTTCCTTAAACAGCTGTGGTTCCTTTGGAGAATAATATCCATTGGTCAGCTGCATCAGGACTCTGCGTATCTGAGGATCATTGTTGAAGATATCCATCGGATTGTAGCCGCCGTTATTCTCATAATTGATAACTTCGTCTGCGGAAAGACCGAAGATAAAGGCATTTTCCTGTCCAACTTCTTCTACGATCTCAACGTTTGCACCATCCATGGTTCCCAGTGTAAGAGCACCGTTTAACATGAACTTCATGTTACCGGTACCGGAAGCCTCCTTGCTGGCTGTGGAGATCTGCTCGCTGACAACTGCTGCTGCAAAGATGATCTCTGCGTTGGATACGCGGTAGTCTTCAATAAATACAACCTTGATCTTTCCATTAATGGACTTATCATTGTTGATCACATCTGCTACTGCATTGATCAGCTTAATAGTCAGTTTTGCACGGCGGTAGCCTGCTGCTGCCTTAGCGCCGAAAATAAAGGTTCTTGGAACCATATCCATGTTTGGGTTATCCTTTAACTGATTGTAAAGGTACATAACATGGAGAATGTTCATCAGCTGACGCTTGTACTCATGAAGTCTCTTAACCTGTACATCAAAAATAGAGTTTGGATCAACGTCAATGCCGTTGTGCTCCTTAATGTACTTAGCCAGACGTACTTTATTCTTATATTTAATATCCAGGAATTCCTTCTGGCATTCCTTATCATCCATAAATGCTGCCAGTTCTTTAATATGAGGCAGGTTTGTGATCCACTCATCGCCAATCTTGTCAGTTACCCAGTCAGCTAATAATGGGTTGCCGTGAAGCAGGAAACGTCTCTGGGTGATACCATTGGTCTTGTTGTTGAACTTCTCAGGCATCATCTCATAGAAGTCTTTTAACTCCTCATGCTTTAAGATCTCAGTATGCAGTCTTGCAACACCATTTACAGAGAAGCCTGCTACAATAGCCATATAAGCCATTCTTACCTGACCATTGTATACAACTGCCATCTTTGCGATCTTGTCCTGATCACCAGGATATCTCTGCTGGATCTCATTTACAAAACGGCGGTTGATCTCTTCTACGATCTGATAGATACGTGGAAGCAGACGGGAGAATAAGTCTACCGGCCACTTCTCTAATGCCTCAGACATGATCGTGTGGTTGGTGTATGCACAGGTTCTTGTAGTAATATCCCATGCTTCTTCCCAGGTAAGGCCTTCATCGTCTAAGAGGATACGCATTAACTCAGGAATTGCTACAGTTGGATGGGTATCATTTAACTGGAATACAACCTTCTCAGGGAACTGATGGATGTCGTCATGTTTTTCTTTAAATTTCTGTACTGCTCTCTGAACGCTGGCAGAGATGAAGAAATACTGCTGTTTTAAACGCAGTTCCTTACCTGCATAATGGTTATCATTTGGATAAAGGACCTCAACGATGTTCTTAGCCAGGTTTTCCTGCTCAACAGCCTTCTGATAATCACCACGGTCAAAGGAGTCCAGGTTAAAGGTATTAACAGGTTCAGCATCCCAGATACGAAGTGTATTTACAATGTGGTTGCCATAGCCTACAACTGGCAGGTCATATGGAACAGCCTTTACAGACTGATAACCTTCCTGTACGAAATGGCTCATACCATTGCGGTCTTCAATACGTACATAGCCGCCGAATTTTACTTCTACAGCATACTCCGGACGGCGGATCTCAAATGGATTGCCATTTTCCAGCCAGTTATCCGGAACTTCTACCTGATAACCATCTTCGATCTTCTGTTTGAACATACCATAACGGTAACGGATACCGCAGCCATATGCCGGATAGCCCAGGGTTGCTAAAGAGTCAAGGAAGCATGCTGCTAAACGTCCTAAACCACCATTTCCTAATGCTGCATCCGGTTCCTGGTCTTCGATAGCATTTAAGTCAAAGCCCATTTCGTCTAATGCTTCTGCGATCTCCTTATATTCACGAAGATTGATCATATTGTTTCCAAGGGCACGACCCATTAAAAACTCCATAGACAGATAATAAAGGGTCTTTACATCTTTTTTCTCATATTCCTTGTGGGTTGTTATCCACTGGTCAATGATATCGTCCTTTACTGTATAAGCCACAGCCTGGAAGATCTGCTGAGGGGTTGCTTCGTCGATGGTACGACGGAACATGTTTTTTACATTAAAGGTTACTGCACTTTTGAACAAAGCCTTGTCAAAGCCTGTATTTTTCATAGCCTTCCTCCTCATTTTCCCATATGCCCCCTTTACAGAAAGCATACCCATATTTTGACCCGCACACGCCTGCACGCGCTGCTGATCTGTTTGACAAATAAATGATACAAACAAGGGACAGGTAACATTTCTGCCCTGTCCCTCATATTACCATTTTTTCCAGTCTATTTCAACTTAAATACGGATATTAAACCATATTTTACCATTATTATATGGCTACTTTACAGCTTTTCCACACCTAACATAACAGTCTCGCCGTTGATGTTCCACTCTTTGGTGAAGCCCTTCATCTCACCTAAGTGGATGTAATCAGCCATAACCTCGCTCTTGATCTCATCTGCGTTGTTCTTGATCAGCTCAGCGATCTTGTCGTTGCCGCTCTGGTATACGCCGATGTGGTCCATAACCTCAAAGCCAGCTTCCTTACGCATGGTCTGGATCTTGCTGATCACTTCGCGGACAAAACCTTCTTCGATCAGTTCAGGAGTCAGGTTGGTATCCAGGACAACAGTTACATAGTTGTCTTCTTCTGTTACATAACCATCTTTCTTTGCTACATCGATCAACAGGTCATCCTTTGTAAGAACAACTTCCTGTCCGTCAAAGTCAAAGGTTAATGCGCCGGTCTCATTTAAAGTATCCATAGCAGCACTTCCGTCTAAGTTGGTCAGTGCTTCACGGATCTTTCCTAACAGCTTGCCGTATTTTGGTCCTACGGTCTTTAACTGTGGCTTAAATGTATAGGAAGTGAAGGCTCTTACGTCATCTGTAAAGGTTACTTTCTTTACATTTAACTCTTCTTCAATGATCTCTACATAGAAATCAGATAATGCATGGTCTGCCTTTACATACATCTGGGCGATTGGCTGACGGTTCTTGATATTTGCTGTATTTCTGGCTGCACGGCCCATAACAACAGTATCCAGAACTTCTTCCATATCTGCTTCTAACTTCTCATCAATCCACTCTTCCTTTACTACAGGGAAGTCGCACAGATGAACGCTTTCCGGAGCGGTCTTGTCGATCTTTCTTACCAGGTTCTGGTAGATCTGCTCTGTCATGAACGGGATCATAGGAGCAGCTGCCTTTGCAACAGTTACAAGAGCGGTGTACAGGGTCATATAGGCATTGATCTTATCCTGCTCCATTCCCTTTGCCCAGAAACGTTCACGGCTTCTTCTTACATACCAGTTACTCATATCATCTACGAATTCCTGGAGAGCCTTTGCAGCCTCAGGGATACGGTAGTTCATCAGGTTGTCATCTACTGCCTTGACCATGGAGTTCATCTTGGACAGCAGCCACTTATCCATTACCGGCAGCTTATCATATTCTAAGCTGTATTTGGTAGCGTCAAAGTTGTCGATATTTGCATACAATACCCAGAATGCGTAGGTATTCCATAAGGTACCCATGAACTTTCTCTGTCCTTCGGTCACTGCCTTATCCTGGTATCTCTTCGGGATCCATGGAGCGGAGCAGGTATAGAAGAACCATCTGATGGCATCTGCGCCATGCTTCTGTAAGGTGTCAAATGGGTCAACTGCATTTCCCTTGGACTTACTCATCTTCTGTCCGTTCTCATCCAGAACCAGACCCATTACAACTACATTTTCGTAAGGAGCCTTGTTGAACAGTAAGGTAGACTCAGCTAACAGGGAGTAAAACCATCCACGAGTCTGGTCTACAGCCTCGGAAATGAACTGAGCCGGGAACTGGGACTCAAACAGTTCCTTATTCTCAAATGGATAATGATGCTGTGCAAATGGCATTGCACCAGAGTCGAACCAGCAGTCGATAACTTCCGGTACACGCTTCATCTGCTTGCCGCACTTCGGGCAGCGGATGGTAACAGCGTCAATGTATGGACGGTGAAGTTCAATATCATCCGGGCAGTTGTCAGACATGCTCTTTAATTCTTCAATGCTTCCGATGGAATGCTGATGTCCGCACTCGCACTCCCAGATATTTAATGGAGTTCCCCAATATCTGTTTCTGGAAATGCCCCAGTCCTGAATGTTCTCCAGCCAGTCACCGAAACGGCCTTTACCAATAGACTCAGGTACCCAGTTAATGGTGTTGTTATTGCGGATCAGGTCATCCTTAACAGCAGTCATCTTAATGAACCAGGATTCTCTTGCATAGTAGATCAGTGGAGTACCGCATCTCCAGCAGTGTGGATAGCTGTGCTCAAATGCAGGAGCATCAAATAACAGGCCTTTTTCTTTTAAGTCTTTTAATACTAATGGATCAGCATCTTTTACAAACTTGCCTGCAAATGGAGTATCTGCTGACATATCACCCTTTGCATCAACTAACTGGACGAAAGGCAGGTTGTACTTGCGGCCTACATTGGCATCGTCTTCACCAAATGCAGGAGCAATGTGTACGATTCCGGTACCATCTGTTAAGGTTACATAGGTATCACATACAACATAGAACGCTTTTTTGTGCTGCTTCTCGCAGTATGGAACGGAGCAGTCGTATAATGGCTCATATTCCTTGAATTCCAGATCCTTACCTACATAAGTTTCCAGAACCTCACAGCCTTCTCCTAATACCTTTTCCATTAATGCATGTGCAATGTAATAGGTATAGCCGTCTGCTGCCTTCACTTTTACGTATTCTTCATTTGGGTTTACGCAAAGTGCCAGGTTGCTTGGAAGGGTCCATGGGGTTGTGGTCCATGCCAGGATATAAGCATCTTCCCCTTTTACTTTAAAACGTACCACTGCAGAACGCTCTTTTACGTCCTTGTATCCCTGCGCTACCTCGTGGGAGGAAAGCGGGGTACCGCAGCGTGGGCAGTAAGGAACTACCTTAAAGCCCTTGTATAACAGGCCTTTATCCCAGATCTGCTTTAATGCCCACCATTCAGACTCAATAAAGGAATTGTGGTAGGTAACATATGGATTGTCCATATCAGCCCAGAAACCAACAGTGCCGGAGAAATCTTCCCACATGCCCTTGTATTTCCAGACACTTTCCTTACACTGCTTGATAAATGGCTCCAGACCGTATTTTTCAATCTGGTCCTTTCCGTCAAGGCCTAACTTCTTTTCTACTTCCAGTTCTACAGGAAGTCCGTGAGTATCCCAGCCGGCCTTTCTTGGAACCATATAGCCCTTCATAGCACGGAATCTTGGGATCATATCCTTGATTACACGGGTCTCAACATGGCCGATATGTGGCTTACCGTTTGCGGTTGGCGGTCCATCATAGAATACATATGGCTGGCAGCCTTCACGCATCTTAATACTCTTCTCAAAAATGTGTTCATCTTCCCAGAACTTTTCGACTTCTTTTTCTCTTTCCACAAACTTAAGGTCTGTGGGGACTTTGTCATACATCCTTGCTTTCCTCCATTTCTAAATTTGAAGAATGTCTCACAGGTACTTTTCAAGGTCAGCGCCCTGAATTTTCAATACATGGATCTGTCACCTGACGGTGCATCACCATAAAAAAGAAAAAGCTTCCATCCCCGTAAAAGGACGAAAGCTTAGATTCGTTCAACCACCTGTTACTGCATACCATCATATGAGTTCCCTTAACGCAGGAAATGCGGCCCGGCCTACTTAAAACTTCAGCTGGCAGCTCCGGAGTGATCTTCTCCTCTTTCCTACTAATACCGGATTCCCACCTGCACCGGCTCTCTGTGATGTTTGGAAAAGGATACTGTCTCCTTCTTGGCTTTTCTTTTATAACTTTCATTATAACAGTTACATTATAATGACTGGGGATGGAAATGTCAACGGCTAAACTGAGGAGAAAACTTTAAAAATACACGGTATCTATCCAAAAAACAACTTCATATCCTCTTCCACCGTCGTGATTCCCGCAATATGAAACTTCTCCACCAGCACTTTCAACACCGCCGGGGACAGGAACGCAGGCAGCGTTGGACCTAAGTGGATATTTTTAATACCTAAGGACAACAGCGCCAGGAAAACGATCACGGCTTTCTGCTCATACCAGGCGATGTTATAAACAATAGGAAGGTCGTTGATATCATCCAGACCAAATACCTCCTGAAGCTTCATGGCGATCACTGCCAGGGAATAGGAGTCGTTGCACTGACCTGCATCCAGGATCCTTGGGATGCCGTCAATGTCTCCCAGTTTTAATTTATTGTAGCGGTACTTGGCGCAGCCTGCTGTGAGGATCACGGTATCTTTTGGCAGTGCTTTGGCAAATTCTGTATAATATTCACGGCTCTTCATGCGTCCGTCACAGCCCGCCATGACTACGAATTTCTTTATTTTCCCGGACTTTACCGCTGCCACTACTTTATCTGCCAGCGCGATCACCTGGGCATGGGCAAAGCCACCTGGGATCGTACCAAATTCCAGTTCTTTAGGCGGCGGACATTTCTTTGCCTGTTCTATGATCTGGGAAAAATCCTTCTTTTCTCCTAAGCCCCCTGGAATATAGGTACAGCCCGGATATCCTGCTGCACCGGTGGTGTAAAGACGGTCTTTATAACTGGCTTTTGGCGGCACGATACAGTTAGTGGTCATAAGGATCGGCCCGTTAAATGACTCAAATTCTTCTTTCTGCTGCCACCAGGCATTGCCATAATTCCCCACAAAATGGGGATATTTCTTAAAGGCCGGATAACTGCAGGCAGGAAGCATTTCTGAATGGGTATACACATCCACGCCTGTTCCTTTTGTCTGCTCCAAAAGCATTTCCAGGTCCCGCAGGTCATGACCGGAAACCAGAATGCCCGGATTTTTTCTTACACCGATATTCACTGCTGTGATCTCTGGATCTCCATAAGCCCCGGTATTGGCAGCATCTAACATGGCCATTCCCTTTACACCGTATTCTCCTGTTTTTAAGGTCAACGCCACTAATTCCTCTGCCGACAAGCTGTTATCCAATGTCTTTGCCAGAGTTTCCTGTATAAACGCATCCAGCTTTGGATCTGTATGCATCAGGGCATTGGCATGTTTGGTATAAGCGCAAAGTCCCTTGATGCCATAGGTGATCAACTGCTGAAGGCTTCGGATATCCTCATCTGGATTGGAAAGAACTCCCACTTTTCCGGCGATCACCTCCCAGTCCCCGCTTCCGTCCCACAAAGCAGCCTCAGAAAGCCCGGAGGTATCTTTTACCTTCTTTAATAATTCTTTTTTCACATGAAGAGTGTCATGGATCCGGTTCTCAATGGCCTCTTTATCAAAATTAGCATTTGTAATGGTCATAAACAGGTTCATTACCACCATGCGGTTTTCAGCATCACTGATATTCGTGCCTTCCTTACGCAGTCTGGTTGTTACCTCACAATACCCCTTTGTCACATACACCAAAAGATCCTGAGCTGCCGCAACCTGGGGATTTTTGCCACAGACGCCGGTTAAAGTACAGCCAGTGCAGTTGGCTGTTTCCTGACACTGGTAACAGAACATTTTATTTTCCATGGATCTGGTCTCCTTTGCACTAATAAATTTTTGATAATTCTTTGATAGATTTAGAATAACCATTTTTCCTGAAACCATGTAACTATGTCCGGTTGCCAAGAATATACATTTCCTCTATACTAGAAAACAGATATATTTTCCCGCGATCGCGGAAATGATATATCACTAAACTACATATCACCCATTAAAGGACTTATTTTTATGAAATTAAATGAAATTGAAATAACAGACTTTAACGCCCCGGAGCTTGACATCTACGCCCGCTTCAACGAAGCCCAGCTTCTCCACTATTTTGAACCAGCTCCCGGCGTATTTATTGCAGAAAGCCCTAAGGTAATTGAACGGGCATTAAATGCAGGATATGCTCCTATTTCTTTTCTTGCAGAAAAACGGCTGGTCGCAGCTGACGCTGGCGAAACCAGACAGCTTCTTGAAAAATACCCGGATGTACCGGTATTTACCGCTGAATACAATGTACTTACAAAACTCACCGGCTTTGCACTGACCCGTGGCATGCTCTGCGCCATGAAGCGCAATGTCCTTCCTTCTGTAGAAGATGTATGTAAACATGCAAACCGCATTGCTATTCTAGAAGATGTAGTAAACCCAACCAATGTAGGAGCCATTATCCGTTCTGCTGCTGCCCTTGGCATGGACGCCGTACTTCTCACCCATGGCTGCGCTGATCCATTATACCGCCGCGCCTCCCGTGTGAGCATGGGAACTGTATTCCAGATCCCATGGACCATTCTTCCCAAAAATTCCTGGCCGGATGCTTCCATGGATACCTTAAAAGCTTTGGGCTTTAAAACTGCTGCTATGGCATTAAAAACCGACTCTGTATCCATTGACGATCCTGTTTTAACTTCCCATGAAAAGCTGACTATTGTCCTTGGCACAGAAGGCGAAGGCCTGAAAGATGCGACTATTGCAGCCTGCGACTACACCGTTCTCATTCCTATGTTCCACGGAGTAGACTCCCTGAATGTGGCAGCAGCCAGTGCTGTGGCTTTCTGGCAGCTTGGACGGAGGAAATAGGCATTTTATTCT